>Ga0190313_1000422_pt1 | contig 25493 bp, 23 predicted proteins | sample 4870071011_MG_FD_169989 | JGI IMG/M metagenome (GOLD analysis project Ga0190313, IMG submission 169989) | Hydrothermal vent sediment bacterial communities from Southern Trench, Guaymas Basin, Mexico - 4870-07-10-11_MG | ecosystem: Environmental > Aquatic > Marine > Hydrothermal vents > Sediment ... | reverse complement strand
CCTTTGGCGACCGACTCAAGGAGTTTACGGTAATTCTTCCTGTTCTCGTTCAATCCAGAACCAATGTCTTTGAGGATTTGGACTTGCCAGCCTCTTTCTCTCGCATATTCCCTTATCGCCTCGATTTGCCGCTCTAAATCGTCTTTTTGAGTGTGGCTGGAGACTCTGGCATAGCCAATGATTAGGCCGTTTTCCTCTTTCATTCCAAGGAGGCGTTTTATCTCGCTCTCTGGTATTCTTCTTCGCCCGCCAGGCGTTCTGATGACTTTGATTTTTCCTTCCCTATCCCACTTCTGGATTGTTTTCGGGTGAACCCCAAGTATTTCACTCGCCCGTTTAACCGTGTAAAGCTTCTCCTTTACCACCATACACTCACAATTAATCACCAAAACTTTTAAACATTTCGCTCAAAAAGAACTGTTAGCTAAGGCTTAAAAGTTCATAAGTTTAGCTCTTCTTGGTGGTAAGGATGATAATCTTTGACAATCACTTTCACGTTGACCCTTATAAGGGTCTCTTCCTTGAGGCGGTAAAGCAGTTTCACAGAGCGGGTGGAACACATCTTGCTGTTGTGTATAAAACAGCTCACGATTACGGCTTTGCTGGAATGAAAGCAGAGGACTTCATAAAGGCTATGGACTTTCATATAAAGCTCGTTGAGAAAATAAACAAAGAGACTCCAGTAAAAGCTTTTGCAGTTGTTGGCGTTCATCCAGCTGAGTTCGTATATTTGGCTGAAAAGAAGGACTTGGAATATGCCAAGGATGAGGTCATGAAAGCCCTGGAATATGCTCAAAAGCTGTGCCTTGAGGGTAAAGCAATAGCCATTGGAGAAATTGGCAGACCTCATTTTGAGGTTAGCGAGGAGATTTGGAATGCAAGCATTGAGCTGATGAAGTATGGGATGGCTCTTGCTAAAGAAGCTGGTTGTGCTGTTCAACTGCATACAGAGAGCTTCACAGAAGAGAAGTTCAGGGAGCTTGGAAAAATAGTTAGGGAAGTTGGAATAAAGCCGTATAAAGTTGTCAAGCATTATTCTCCACCTCTTGTGAAAATTGCAGAGGAAGTTGGAGTTTTTCCCTCAATCCTGGCGAGCAAAAGAGCTATGATGGAGGCTATAATGCAGGGGAACAGGTTTTTCATGGAGACTGATTATATCGATGATAAAAGAAGACCTGGAGCTGTGTTAGGCCCAAAAACTGTACCAAAGAGAACGAAAGCTTTCCTCCAGCAGGGAATCTTCAGTGAGGAGGATGTTTACAAAATTCATGTTGAGAATCCGGAGAAGGTTTATGGAGTGGAGATGGAAGAGTAGTTTTCTATATGTTAACCCTTCGGGAGAAGGGAAATGGAGCTTCGAGACTATTTAATGCCTGGTGAGTACATACTGAGCACTGTAGAGGGTCGCTATGAAATACCCGGAGAAAGCTAAATAGGGTTGTTATAACTGACAAAATTTATGAGATTTAAAGTTCTCGAGGATAGATTTAGGGTTAAAGAAATGTTTGAATCTATTGCAAGAAAAGTGGAACGGGAGGAGGATGGATATAAATACTACATCTAAATCCCCCACCTTCCTTACAAACCTAATCCTTCCCGGTGGAAAGAGGATCAGACCAAGATCATCGCCTCTCTCCAGAAGAAACTTTAAAGGGCAGAAAAATGTTAAGCTCTCATGACCCAGTATCTCTCTTTCTTTAGTCCTCTTCTTTTTAGCTCCTCGAATTTTCTTTTGGCAATCCTATAGAAGCCGTTATCGTGCAGAACTATACCATTTTCCATAGCATCAAGGGCGGAAGGGGAGAGATTTTCAAGTGCTTTTATGAATTCTGAAGGTGTGTATGCAAGAATGTCAACGTTCAAAAATTCTTCATTAAGCTGGTATAGTACTTTAGTTTTTCTGAGTGGATTACCCTTTAATTTCTTTGAGATCACTATGAGATCGTAGTCACTTGCCCTATTGAAGTCTCCCTTTGCACGCGAGCCGAAAAGTATAATAGTTACATCTCCCCGGAAATGTCTTACGATTCTCTCTACAAACTGCTCTAATTCAGATTTCATCAACAAACCTCCTGACGAACTCCAATATTTTCTCAGCATAAGAAATCAGCTCTTTTGCCACATCTTCGGAATAGTATTCAAAGGGAGAACCTTCCGGATAGGCATCTGGATAACGGGGAGCTATGTAATTTCTGTCAAGTTCCATAGCACTGTAGAACAATTCTCTCGGAATATCGAATCCCTCAGCTCTTAGCTCCCTGAGTAGGCGGGTTATTGAATGACCAATTGGTGCAAATCCCAGGCCTCTCAAAAGGGCTTTAACAGCGAGTTCTGCTGCTTGCTGAGCTTTAAAACTTGCCCATTCATAATCACCACCTTCAAGATCTCGAAAGGCAGAACGAAGTGTTTTTTCAGCCTGTTTCATCCAGCGTTCGTACTCGCTCCTTTTGAATGACATGTTTGAGAATATGGCTAAGGGAGTATTTAACCTTTCTTGCCACTTAATAAGTTTAAATTCTCACCTTTCTTACAACCCTAACTCTTCCCGGCTTTCCTACTTCTCCTTCAACTTCAAACACTTTTCCAAAGAACTGCTCGACAACCCAGATATTCGTGACCAAATGCTTTGTAATCTCGCTCACCCATATTTCACCACCGGCAAAAGCCAAGAACGGGATGAGCTGGTCTCCAAGGAACTTGTCCACAGCATGCCTTGACTTGAGCTGGTCTAAAAGCTCTCTTGCCGCTTCTTCTCCAACCACTTCGGCTGGTTTGCCTCTCTTTCCAAGTGCATCTCCACCTAAGCGTAAAACATCAGTATTTGCCCATACAACAATTCCGCTTCCCGGGCCTAAATGGGGATCTTTGTCTCGTTCATAATGTTCCTCTATAATATTAACAGGTATATTGGGATAAGCCCTTTCGATCACCTGCTTTGCCGCCTTTGCCTGCCTTACTGCAACGTGAGATGGTAGCTTTACTGCGTGGCTTATTCCCTCAAAACTCCTAATTTTTGTAAACCTTGTAGCTTTAAGCTCTTTTTTCTCTTCCCAGGGTTCAACTTTCCCAGCAACAATTCCTCCACCTTTGGGATAATGTCCTCTCCTCCTTATTTCAATCTCCGCTCTAAGCCCCATCTTTTCGAGAGCGAAGAGGGTAACGTTTTTGAGATAATCAACTGGTGGCGACCAGGGGACATCTGTTCCCCCGGTTATCTCAAAGGTTATTTCTTTGTCAGCAAAAGCCATAGCTGGCAACAAAGCTTGAAGGACAAGTGTTATGCTTCCAGCGGTTTTTATAGGTACTTTAATGTGCTTTGACTGAATTTTGCCAGGATAAAACTCTAAAACTTTTGAACCTACCTCGGCTCCCTTCACTTTTGCATTGCTGAGCTCTTTTAATGCTAAAATTCCATGTAGATGTTGTGGTCTCAAGCCTGGATTTGGTCTGTTTGCCCTTATGTTGGTGATTTTGATTGGCTCCCCTGTAATAACAGAAAGAGCGACAGCAGTCCTTAGGATTTGACCTCCACCTTCTCCATAGCTTCCATCAATAACCTTCATAACCTTCACCAATCATTATTACCAGCGCTGTCTTTAAAAGCTCTGATGTCTCTTTCTCTGGGTTTTTGAGTTTAAGCTTTTCAACAAGTCTTTTTAAATCCCTAAGGGCTCTCATTGTTCTGTATTCCTTGGGGAGTTGCCTAAGAACTGAGAGGGGAATCTCAATGCCAAATTCTTTTAAGAAAAGTTTTTTCAGCATTTCTTCGTCAAAGACTGGGAACTTAATTCTTACAGGAAATTCCAAGCCTTTATATTTATCAGGTTCCTTAGTTTCAATAATGAGAGTGAAATCAACTGGTACCCTATAATATTTAGCACTGACTGGTACCTTAACATAGCCTCTGCGTTTTATTTTTTTAAGCTTCTTAACAAGTTCTACAGGAGGTTCTGAAAGCATCAAATAACCATGGTGGGCTTTCAAAAATAGAGGTGCGGAGTAAACTCTCTCCTCAACTTTTCTAAATTCAAACTCTTCCATACTATCAACATAATAGTCCCAACAGATTATTGGGGTCTTTACTAAAACCCATTCTACCTGGGAGGTCATTTTTTCGTGGATTTCATCATCAAATATCTTGATTACATTTTCATGGATCTTAATGTATCTTGGTATCTTTACTCTCCCCTTGACGCAATTCTTGAGTATCTTGTTTAAATCAACTTCAGCTTCATTTACAACTATCATGTCTTCTCTAAGCTCTAAAAGCACTAATGAACTTAAAAATTGTTCAGGAATGCTATCTGTTAAGGAGTTTACATCAATATATGGCTTGATTTCTGCAACCTCAATTTCTTTTTGACTCTTTTCTTGTCCTTTGATCTTCTTCACCAGCTCCTTACTCACGGTAGTTATTTGGTAAATCCTATCTCTTCCTTCCAGATATAATATGCCGTTAGAAAGCAGTTTTAGGCCTAATCTGGCTAAATGTGCTGAGAGTTCTTCTTCAGTTCGCGTACTTATTATTTTCTTGTCTTTAACATCCTCAAATCCTTCGTCAACAAGAACGAAATCTGCTGGGTGAAGATTTTTCTCATTAAAGAAGTGATTCAGAATTTCAAGTGTCTTTTCTTTGTTTTCACCATATATCTTGATGAACTCGATTGTACCATCTCGGTGCATCCCAACAAAAATGAGGGAGTCATATCTTTCTTTTGGAGCTAACAGCTCATCCATATCTCTCTACCTTTTATTTGTCCCTTTTGGATTTATAGCATTTTTCACTAAAGGCTCATAAATCCAAGGGGCACTCCTGTGTCTAAGTTAATTATTTTTATCTCTCTTTTCTTTGTATCAAGAAATGCAACGCTCTTAATTCCCGTAACATATCCACATACTTCTCCTGGATTAACTATTATAGTTCTTGCACATTCCCTAATCTCATATTTGTGGGTGTGGCCTCTAATGACAACATCGTACAGCTGGCTTTTTGCAAAAGCATCAACTACTTTTTCATTTGTTCCGTGGAGAACAATTATTTTCATTCCATTTGATTCTATCTCAAGAATGTCATCTGAAATCCCAAGAGCTTTGTTTAACCCTCTTCTCTCTCCATCGTTGTTTCCAAAGACCCCTTTTAATGGTGCTTTTAGTTTTGAGAATTCTCTTTTAACGAAAGGAGCAACATAATCTCCTGCGTGGATTACGAGATCAACTCTTTCCCTATTAAAAAGCTCAACGGCCTTTGCTATAGCAGGCAAATTGTCATGAGTATCGCTCATTATCCCAATTAACATAAGCATCACCTTAGCTTTCTTTTTCATAGGGGTTTATAGAGTTTCCCCAAACCATTGGTGTGGGAAAGTTTAAGAAATCTTGACATCGACATAATAGATGACATAATCAGGTGATGTCCATGCTTGCAGGTAGAACTTTAATCGCCGTAAAACTGCTCAAACCCTTTGGTGATTGGAAAACTGGTGATGTTGTACTTATTGAAGACTGGAAAGCCAAAGAACTCTGGGAGAATGGGGTAGTTAATATAATTGATGAAGCTGAAAAGGTCATAGGGGAGCTTGATAGGGTCATTGCTGAAGAGAGAGAAAACGAACCCATAACTCCAATCCCTGAGGGGCTTTATGAAAGGGCGGAGTTTTATATTTATTATCTGGAGAATTACATAAAGGAAAATTTTGAAGGAAACGTTGATGTGCTTAATGTAAAAATGACGAGACTGGCAAATCTAAAGAAGAAATATCACTATCTCAAAAGGCTTCGGTTTAATAAAATTCTTAATGCAATAATGTTCCGTCCAAATAGCCTGGAAGTTCTTTCGAGATTATCTCCAGAGGAGAGGAGAGTCTATCTTCAAATCTCCAAAATAAGAAATGAATGGTTGGGTGAGAAATAATGGACAAAGAGGAAATGACTAACCGTTTTATAAGTTTTCTCAGGGAGTATTCTGATGATAGAGGTAATAAGGTTTATCTTAACAAGATAAGTGACATATTAACCGTTATTCCAAAGCGTTCAGTTTCAATAAACTGGGAGCATTTGAATGGATTTGATCCGGAATTAGCCCAAGAGCTTTTGGAGAATCCGGAGGAGACTTTACTGGCGGCTGAAGATGCACTTCAGATAATTCTGCAGGAGGAATTTTTTAAAAAGGAGCCTTTGAGAATTCATGCACGCTTTTACAATCTGCCAAAAACCCTCCTGGTTAAGGAGCTTGGCAGTGAGCATATAAATAAGCTCATACAAGTTGAAGGTATCATAACAAGAATGAGTGAGGTCAAACCATATGTTGCTAAAGCTGTTTTTGTGTGTAAGGACTGTGGGAATGAGATGATTCGTCTTCAAAAGCCTTTTGCTTCCTTAGTTAAGCCCTCTAAGTGTGACCAGTGTGGGAGCAAAAACATTGAGCTTGATGTTGATAAGAGCAATTTCATCAATCTGCAGACATTCAGACTGCAAGATAGACCTGAGAGCTTGAAAGGCGGGCAGATGCCCCGTTTTGTTGATGCAATCCTGTTAGACGATTTAGTTGACACTGCATTGCCAGGTGATAGGGTTGTAATAACCGGCATTTTGAGAGTTATTTTGGAGCAGAGAGAAAAGAGACCAATATTCAAGAAGATACTTGAGGTCAATCACATAGAGCAGATAAGCAAGGAGATTGAAGAGCTTGAGATAACTCCAGAGGATGAGCAGAAGATTAGAGAGCTGGCAAAAAGAAAGGACATAGTTGATGCAATTGTGGATTCGATTGCTCCAGCCATTTACGGCTATCGCGAGGTTAAGAAGGGAATAGCTCTCGCCCTGTTTGGTGGTGTTACGAGGCAGTTACCTGATGGGACTAAGTTGAGAGGTGAGAGTCACGTTCTGCTTGTTGGAGATCCTGGAGTTGCTAAATCTCAGATTTTACGTTATGTTGCCAATTTAGCTCCGAGAGCGATTTATACAAGTGGTAAGTCAAGTTCGGCAGCCGGTCTATGTGTTGCTCCTGATTCAGTTATCATGACGGAAAACGGTGGATTTGAAATAGGAACCTTAACTGAAAATTGGCTGTCTAAGATTGGTTCGATTGAATATGAAAAGGGCATAGAGTACGCCCCATTTCTTGGGGAGACCCTCTCAATAGAGAAAAACAGAATATCTCAAAATCTGCTCAGAAAAGTGTGGAAGCTCAAGGCTCCTAAGAACCTTATAAAAATTAGAACGATAACAGGAAAAGAGATCCTTCTAACGCCTGAAACAAAGCTTATGACACTGGAAAACAAAACCATCGCATGGAAGAAAGCAAAGGACATTTCCTCCAACGATTATGTTGCTACCGTTAAGAAGCTGGAGGTAAAGGAAAAACCATTGTTGACTCTTGAACTCCTTGAAGACCTTGATGATCTTGTACTTTACGGAATAAAGGATAAGGTAAAAGAGCTTATAGAAAAAGCGTGCGAAAACCTTGGGATAACAAAAAGAGAACTTGCAAGAGAACTTAATGTAAGTGAAGACTCAGTTTATTATCACTGGATAAAACCTAACTCCCGGGGTAACATTCGGATGAAACACCTTCATCGGTTAATTGAATTGGCTGAAGCAAGTTTGGAAGAGATAGAACCAGAATATGTGTCTCTGAAGGCTGGAACTAAGCTCAAAATTCCGAAGTATGTTGATGAAAAGCTCGCATACTTTGCAGGTCTTATTGCTGGAGATGGAGACATCTCAAAGGCGGGCTTAGTAAGGTTTTCAAACAATAATGAGTTTATGCGAGAGAAGTTCAAAAAACTCACAGAAGAGCTGTTTGGCATTGAAGTAAAGGAAATTAGGCAGAAAAGCCGTGTATCAGCTGTTAGATTCCACTCAAAGATTATTGCACACATACTTAATAAGCTCGGCATTCCAATGTCTCCAAAGTCTTCAACGCTCGACATAGGGCCTCAGCTTATGGTTGCCCCAAAGAACGTTCTTGCAGCATTCATACGCGGTTTGTTTGACTGTGATGGGACGGTTGTTATCCGTGAGGGTGGTTCGTCGTATATTGAGCTTGATACTACAAGTGAGAGGCTCGCAAGAAAATTGCAGCTTGCTCTTCTCCGCTTTGGAATAATCTCAAATTTAAGGAAGCGTAAAAGAGCTGGGAAGATCTCAAACATAAATGGAAGAAAAGTTGTTTCAAGACATGACCGTTGGGAGTTGAAGATTTACGGAGAAAATGTCCTTAAGTTTGCGACATACATAGGCTTTGAACATCCAGAGAAAGCTAAAAAGCTTGAACTCCTCCTTGAAAAGCTCAAACACTCGAGAAGTAATACAAACATTGATGTCATCCCCGGTGTTGGAGGGCTGATAAAAGAAATTAGAACCTTCTATGGGCTCAGCATAAATGAAGTTTACGGTTCTAATTTTGGAAGTGCAGTTGAAAGAGGGAAGCCTATTTCAAGAAAGTCACTCCAGCAAGTTGTTGAGAGACTTAGGAAAAATGCGAACATCTCAAATGTCCCCGTTGAATTACCGACGGAGATAAGGATCAGAATTGGAAACTTAATCAAACCGGAAGAACTTGATATGAACTATGGCCAATTCTATGAGCTGTTCATGAGAAAAAGAAGCAAGAAGCTTCCCTACAATCTGTTAGTGAAAGTTGCAAGGCTTATTGAGGAGAGGGACATAAAGACATATAATGAACTCGTATGGATCCTCAGTGATATCACCCAAACAGAAGAAGATATCAAGAATAAACTTCATGTCCTTGAAGAACTCGCTTACTCTGATATTATATGGGAAAAAGTGAGAGAGGTAAAAACAATCAGAAGTCCATACGATTACGTTTACGATCTCACAGTTGAAGGTTCTCACAGCTTCATCGCTAACGGTTTCGTGGTTCACAACACGGCTGCAGCCGTCCGTGATGAGTTCACAGGCTCTTGGGTTCTTGAAGCGGGTGTTTTAGTCTTGGCAGATGGTGGAATTGCTTGCCTGCATCCAGATACGAGAGTCCTTGCCAATGGAAAATATAGACGTATCGAGGAGCTCTTTAACAGTAGTAAGGCATACAAGGCTCGCTCTGGAGATGAAATTGTGGAGATACAAGAGGAGAAGCACAGTATCATATCTCTCAAGCTTGATAGTATGAGAACACGAGAAACCAAAGCAACCATAATCCGTCGGAAACCATGGAAAGGTGAACTGATTAGAATAAAGCTCCGTTCGGGCAATGAGGTAACACTAACCCCAGATCATCTACTTATAGATGGAAAAAGTCTTGAATGGAAAGAGGCAGGGAAGTTTAAGGTGGGAGACTTAATAGTTGCACCGTTGAAACTGCCCGCTGTTGGAAAAAAAGTCTACATCCTTGACATATTGCCTGATGACTGGAAGGTCAAGCTTACCAACGAAGAAAAGGCGGAACTTAAGAGGGAGGTTCTCAAGAGATTCAAGAGTCTCGCAGAGTTTAACAGATATTACAGTATTTCAAAGGACTTCCTCTCAGGGAAAGGCACCATAACAATTGGAAAGTTTAAAGAGATTCTTAAAGATTTTGGAATATATGAAAAGTGGAAAAAGAGACCGCTAACTGTTGGCCCGCACTCAAGGCGTGAGAGACTAAAGGTGGCTTACATCACGCCAGAGCTTGCCTACTTCCTCGGGTTCCTTTATGGAGATGGCTGGATTAAGCGGAACGGTTCAAAGGTGCAAGTGAGGATAGTGCAATCAAAAGTTCATAGGAAACAAATTGAAGCCATAAGAACTGCTTTCCATGCGTTTTACGAGGGAGATCTCAAAGAATACGAGCGTACAATGGAAAACAAGGTAGCTGGAAACAGAATTTCAAGTGAAATGATAACGTTCCACATTAGCTCCCCGCTCATCGCATACATCTACGAATATTTAACCAAAAATGCCCTTGAAAACATATTTGTCCTTGATGACGAGGCAGTAAAAGCCTTCATAGCAGGTGCCCTTGATTCAGATGGATGTGTCTCAATTAAAAGGAGCACAAAGGGTAAGGTAATCCACGTTAAGTTCCTCCTTTCAGACGATATTGAAAGCGATAGGGCATTTGCACTTTTGCTTAGGAGGTTTGACGTCTATGCCCGTATAATTCCTGGTAAAGGTGTGAACAGAATTTGCATAACGGGAAGAGAAGATGTCAGAAATTTCCTTAGTGCAGTGAAAAAATACAGCGTTAAGGTTAAAGAAATTCCAAATATGAATCATCTTGTATCTTCAGGGAGCGATAAGGTTCCAGCCGAGCCAGTGAAGCAGATAGCGAGGAAAATAATTAAGAAAGTTCCATCGAGTATTCTCCAAAAGAGGGGTTTACGAAGCACTCTCTATGCCTATGCGAAGGGAAGCTATCTTCCGAGCAGGGCACAGCTCAGAAAGATTCTTGAACGGCTTGAGGAGTTCCTCGATGATGAAACAAGGTTTAAGCTCAAAGTTTTAGCAACAAGAGACTACTTCCTTGATGAAATCATCTCCATCGAGCGCATTCCTTATAAGGGCTATGTCTATGACCTTTATGTTCCTGGCGATCACAATTTCTTAGCTGGGGGGATAATTGTGCATAATTGTATTGACGAATTCGATAAGATGAGCGACAGGGATAGAAGTGCCATACACGAGGCGCTTGAGCAACAGAGCTATCATAAGGATTTCGAACTTCTCCTTGCTGACGGCAGAAAGGTGAAAATTGGTGAATTTGTGGATGAACTCATTGAAAAGAACCGTGATAAGGTTATTATTGGAAAGGACACAGAGATACTGCCCGTTGATGATGTTTATCTGCTCGCCTATGATCTTAAGAGAAAGGAGATAGTCAAGGTCAAAGCAGATAGGGTAAGCAGACACAAAGCTCCAGAGAAGTTCATAAAGCTTCGCTTCTCCAACGGAAGGGAAATAATCGTAACGCCAGAACATCCAGTGATGGTGTGGGAGAATGGAAAAATTGTTGAAAAGAGGGCAGATGAGATAGTGCCCGGAGATCTCACCATTGGAGTCAGGGATTATCCCTCTTTTGGAGAGTTAGAAGGGGGAAGAAATCTTGCACTGTCTTTGTTTACCAAAAATTACAGATTCAAAAAGAGTGTGAGACTACCTCCAGAGGCATTTAAACTGAAGAAGAGGGAACTTGAAGAGTTTTTAAGAACGATATGGGAAATTCGTGGGAGCATGCTTAATGGAAAGCCGTGTATAAGATTTCCAAACAGAGCTCTCGCTGAAGATCTGCAGGATGTATTATTGGCTCTGGGCATAAGCTCTTCCATATATGAGAGCCCGACTTCCATAACGCTGATTGTTCACGATAAGGAAAGCGTAAAGAAGCTTATGCAGATAACTGGACAGTCTTTCAGGGTTAAGAGTTCCCGTGACATTGTTCCTGGGGATTTGGCAAGGAAATTTTTGGAGGTTTTAAAGCTTCTTCGTGTATGGATTTCAAACAAAGATAGGATGAGATTGTACAGAGACTACGTTCCAAGGGATGTCCTGCTTAGGTATTATGATAATGTAAAAGCCGAGCTTGAAAGACTAAGACAAGCACTAAAGGAGCGGAACTATGAACCACTTCTTCAAATAGTCTCAAAATACCAAATATACTTTAAATATGGAATATCACCCTTATCTCTGAGGAATCTCCTCAGAAAAGGCGATAAAAGGGCACTTGAGATTGTTTTAAGTGAAGCTAAGAAAGTTATAGAGTACGCTGAAGATACTCTCAGTCAAATCGAAGAAATCCTGAACTCAAATCTTAAATTTATTAAGGTGCTCAAAGTTGAGGAAGTTGAAAACAAGGATTCAAAGTGGGTTTATGATGTCACTGTTGAGCCGTATCATCTCTTTGTTTCTCATGGGTTGGTATTGCATAACACGATCAGCATTTCAAAAGCCGGAATTACAGCGACTTTAAATGCAAGGACAACAGTCATTGCAGCTGCAAATCCAAAACACGGAAGATTCAATAAGATGAAGCCCCTCCCAGAACAACTTGATTTGCCACCAACTCTGCTCAGCAGATTTGACCTTATCTTTGTTCTCATAGATGAGCCAAATGAAAAGCTTGATTCTGAAATTGCATCACACATTCTAAAAGTTAGAAAAGGAGAAGCCGAAGCTATAACCCCCAAGATCCCATATGACCTGCTTAAAAAATACATAGCTTATGCAAGAAAGAATATCCATCCCGTTCTCAGCAGGGAAGCGATGGATGAGATTCTCCACTATTATGTCAAAATGAGAAAAGGTCTGAGGAAAACTACTGAAACTGAGGGTGTTAAGCCGATTCCAATAACCGCCAGACAGCTTGAAGCGCTGATAAGATTAGCCGAAGCACATGCCAGAATGCGCTTAAGTGAGATAGTTACAAGAGAAGATGCAAGAGAAGCAATAAAGCTGGTAGAGTACACTTTAAGGCAGATAGCCGTTGATGAAGAGGGCATCATGGATATTTCGATCCTTGAGGTGGGTAAATCTGCGAGAAAAATAAATAAGGTCGAAAAAGTCTTGGAAATAATTGAGGCTCTTCAGGATCAAACAGACTTTGGTGCCCCAATTGATGATATAATTAAGGAGGCAGCAAGAGCAGGAATTGAGAAGAGAGAAGTCAGGAAGATTATTGAGGATCTCAAAGCTACTTCAAGAATTTATGAGCCAAGAAATGGATATTATAAGGTGTTGTGAAAAGGTTATAAAGGGAAAGGAGTAGCATCTTTGGAGGTGTTAAAATGGGTGAGAGGGAGATTGGGAAAGTCGAATATGACTATTATGATTATGAAAAACTCTTGGAAAAAGCTTATGATGAGCTGCCAGAGAATGTTAAACACCATACATCGAGATTTGAGGTACCAGTTGCCATAGTTACAATTGAGGGTAACAAGACGATCATAGAAAACTTCAAAGACATAGCCGAAGCTATGAACAGAGATCCACACCACCTGCTTAAATTCATTCTGAGAGAAGTTGCCACTGCAGGAATCCTTGAAGGAAGAAGAGTTGTCCTTCAGGGTAGATTCACACCTTACCTTATAGCAAACAAGATGAAGAAGTACCTTAAGGAATATGTCATATGTCCCGTATGTGGTTCACCGGATACAAAGATTACTAAGAAGGGCAGGTTCCATTATCTCAAGTGTGAAGCATGTGGTGCAGAGACGCCAATAGCTCACCTGTGATTTACTTCATGATGATTCTTTATCTTCCTAATTTTTTCGTTGATTATTTCTCACAGATTCTTGTTCAATGATTTTACAAAGTTAAAGGGAGAAAATTAAGTTTAGGACGTCCAGCTGTGGTCATGTGTTCATTATTTTGCAACCATAAAAACCCTTTTAAACTTTACAAACTACAAATTTTAGACTAATGCTAATGGGGGATCTGCATGAGTATGGAGGATAAGGTGAATGAGTTGTATGAAAGGAAGAAGAAAATCCTGCAGATGGGTGGTGAAGCTAAGGTTCAGAAGCAGCATGATAAGGGTAAGCTCACAGCAAGAGAGAGGATTGAGAAGCTTCTTGATCCCGGAAGCTTTGTTGAGATTGGAGCCTTCGTCAAGCACAGGAATACTGAATTTGGCCTTGACAAGATGGAACTGCCAGCGGATGGCGTGATAACTGGCTATGGAACAATTGATGGCAGATTAGTTTTTGTCTTTGCTCAAGACTTTACGGTGATGGGTGGTTCGTTAGGAGAAATGCATGCTATGAAAATTAAACGCATCATGGAGCTTGCACTTGAAGCTGGCGCTCCAATCATTGGACTCAACGACTCCGGAGGAGCAAGGATTCAGGAGGGTGTAGACTCGCTTAAGGGTTATGGAGAAATCTTCAAGATGAACACAATTTTAAGTGGGGTCGTGCCACAGATTACGGCCATCATGGGTCCTTGTGCTGGTGGTGCGGTTTACAGCCCAGCCATTGGAGATTTCATCCTCATGGTTGACAATCCTGCAACATTCATGTTCATTACCGGACCACAAGTGGTTAAGGCAGTTACCGGCGTTGAAGTTTCACCAACCCAATTGGGTGGTGCAATGGTTCACGCGCAAAAAAGCGGACAAGCTCACTTAATCGGCAAGAGTGATGAGGAAGTTTTAATGCTCATAAGAAGACTGTTAAGCTATTTGCCATCAAACAACATGGAGAAGCCTCCGAGGGTTAAAGCAAATGACCCACCGTTTAGAAAGAGCGATAAGCTCTATGAGATTGTCCCGGATGACCCGAATAAGGGTTATGATGTTAGACAAGTAATCTACGAGATTGTTGATAGGGATGCAAACGGAAATCCGGACTTTCTTGAGATTCTGCCTTATTATGCACCAAATGCTGTTGTCGGCTTTGGACGTTTTAACGGCCAACCAGTTGGTATAGTGGCGAACAATCCAATACACTTGGCTGGCGTTCTTGACATTGACAGCTCAGACAAAATAGCAAGATTTGTCAGGACTTGTGATGCGTTCAACATTCCAATCGTAACTTTGGTTGACGTTCCCGGTTACCTGCCAGGAGTTCAGCAAGAGTACGGTGGTATCATAAGGCACGGTGCGAAAGTCCTCTACGCTTATGCTGAAGCGACAGTTCCAATGGTTACTGTAATCCTGAGGAAGGCTTATGGTGGAGCTTACTTGGCCATGGGAAGCAAACATTTGGGAGCGGATTTTGTCTTTGCCTGGCCAACTGCTGAAATAGCAGTAATGGGTCCGGAGGGTGCTGCGAACATTATTTTTAGGAAGGAGATTGCTAAGGCGGAGAATCCGGAGGAGTACAGGCAGGAAAAGATAAGAGAGTATAGGGAGAAGTTTGCTAACCCGTACGTTGCGGCTGGCAGGGGTTACATTGATGATGTTATTGACCCGGCAGAAACGAGAGGAAAGATAATTATGGCATTGGAAGCCATGGAGAGCAAGCGCGTAAAGCTTCCACCAAAGAAGCATGGGAATATTCCATTGTGAGGTGTATGCAATGATTACGATGCAAGAGTTCCTTGAGGGTCTTTACATTACGATCTTAGGAGTTACGGTAGTTTTCACTGTTTTAACTATTTTAGCATTGGCAATGTATGGGATTGGTTATTTGGAGAGGCGTTTGCTTGAAAAAGAGAAGCCTGTTGTTGAAGCTGTGCCTAAACCAAAAGAAGAGAAGGAAGAAGTCAAAGCTGAGGAAAAGCCAAAGATTGAACCTAAAAAGCTTGCCGTTATCACTGCAGCAATTTTAGCTTATATTACTGAGAAAAATGCTCAGCTGAGACCTATTCCGTTTAGGAAGAAGCCTTCTGATACTTGGCGTTTGTATGGCTTACAAAGTCAAATGGAGGAAGTTGAGGATTTCAACTATGAAAGGGTGTGGTGGTGATGAAGGGCAAAGTTAGGGTCATTGTTGATGGTGTCACTTATGAGGTTGAAGTTGAAGAACTCGGCGTAGGAAAGTTCAAAGTCAGCTTTGAAGGGGAGAGTTATGAGGTCGAGGCTAAGGACTTAGGAATTCCGTTGAGTGCCATGGAGATGCCGGCGCAAGCTCCCGTTTCAGCACCTGCACCAGCACCAGTAACGGCTCCGGTACAGGCTCCAACGGTGCCTGTTTCAACTCCAACTCCAACGCCGGCGGTGGGTGAGAATGTTGTTTCAGCGCCAATGCCTGGCAAGATTTTGAGGATTCTTGTTAATGAGGGGGATCAGGTAAAAGTTGGTCAAGGTTTGCTTGTTTTGGAGGCAATGAAAATGGAGAATGAGATTCCATCACCTAAGGATGGTGTTGTGAAGAAAATCCTCGTAAAAGAAGGCGACACAGTAGACACAGGACAAGCATTAATAGAGCTCGGGTGAGGGGACATGGGATTAGGGCAGGCAATAATTGATTTCTTTGCACACATGGGTTTACTTAACCTGGCAGTGGGAAACGTGATCATGATTCTTGTTGGTTTGACATTAGTTTACTTGGCAATCAAGTACAAGATGGAGCCTCTCCTCTTACTGCCGATTGGAATAAGCGCTGTGCTTGTAAATTTGCCATTTACTGGGATAGCTGATCCACCACATGGTTTGTTCTACCTAATCAAACACTACCTCATTGACACTGAAGTCGTGCCATTGTTAATCTTCTTCGGTCTTGGGGCAATGACGGACTTCGGCCCGATGATTGCCGATCCAAAGACTGCATTGCTTGGAGCAGCTGCCCAAATTGGTGTCTTCATTGCAATGCTCACAGCAGTTGCTTTGGGCTTTACTCTCCCAGAGGCTGCTTCAATTGGTATCATCGGCGGTGCTGATGGGCCTACGACAATTTATTTGACGACAAAATTAGCGCCACACTTGCTTGGCGCTACTGCTGTGGCGGCTTACTCTTACATGAGTCTTGTACCATTAATTCAACCGCCAGTCATCAAAGCTCTGACAACTCCAGAAGAGAGGAGAATCAGGATGGAGCAATTGAGACCAGTGTCAAAGCGTGAAAAGATTCTCTTCCCAATTGCGTCGATGTTGATTATTGGTTTGCTTGTTCCTTCAGCGGCTCCACTGATTGGTATGCTCATGATTGGCAACCTCTTTAGGGAGAGTGGGGTTGTTGAAAGGCTCGCCAAAGCTGCCAGAGAAGAGCTTATGAACATCGTTACAATCTTCCTTGGACTTGGTGTTGGTTCAACAATGAGGGCGGAGTACTTCTTGACGGCGAAAACCTTAATGATTCTTGCCCTCGGTGTTGTTGCATTTGCAACGGCAACAGCTGGTGGGGTATTGTTAGGAAAGTTCATGATGAAGCTTAGTGGTGGGAGGATTAATCCAATGATTGGTGCGGCTGGAGTTTCAGCAGTTCCAATGAGTGCAAGGGTTGTTCAAAAGTTAGCGGCTGAAGAAGATCCAGGAAACTTCATCCTGATGCATGCAATGGGTCCAAACGTTGCTGGAGTTATAGGAACTGCAGTAGCCGCCGGAGTCCTGCTTTCAGCCCTTGGTTAATTCTCTTTTTTATCCCAATTTTGGGCAATTTTGACGATTTGTCAATGAAAAGTTTAAATAGGAGTATGGCATTTTAGTTAAGACCGGTGGTAAAAGTGAAAGTTAAGACCATAATGACGCCAGATCCTGTCGTTATTGAACTGCCCGCAACAAGGAGCTATGCCCTTGAACTTTTTAAAAAACACAAGGTTAGGTCTTTTCCTGTAGTTAGAAGAGGGAATAGAGAGTTGGTTGGTATTGTGAGCATTAAGAGGGTTCTTGTAAACCCTGATGAGGATCAGCTGGCAATGCTGGTTAAGAGAGACGTCCCTGTAGTCAAACCAACTGATGATTTAAAGAAAGCCGTTCGCTTAATGCTTGAATACGACTATAGAAGAGTCATTGTTGTTGATGACAATGGCGAAGTTGTTGGAATTCTTACTGTTGGGGACATAATAAGGAGATACCTCTCAAAACATGAGAGGTATAAGAATTTTGAAATTGAACCATATTATCAGAGAAATGTCAGTGTTGTGTGGAGGGGAACTCCATTAAAAGCTACATTAAAGGCTCTTCTTCTCTGCAATGCTATGGCAATTCCTGTGATTGATGATGATGGGAATTTAATTGGTATAGTTGATGAAACGGATTTACTTAAGGACAGTGAAGTTGTCAGGGTCATGAAAAGCTCTGCGTTATCAGCGTCAAGTGAGGAAGAATGGATTCTTGAAAGCCATCCCACCCTGCTCTTTGAAAAAGCAGAGCTCCAGCTCCCAAAAAAGCCTGTTGAAGAGATAATGACAAGGAATCCAATAATAGCAACTCCACACATGAGCGTCTACGATGTTGCAAACAAAATGGCTAAATACAGGATTGAACAGCTTCCAGTCATTAGGGGAGAAGGCGACCTCGTGGGATTGATTAGAGATATGGACTTAATAAAGGTCATTGTGAACAGAAAATGACTGAGATTCTTCTTTCTTTTGTAGGTTTTGGAAACGTGGGCAGAGGAGTTGCAAGAGTTCTCATTAAGAAAGCGGAACAGTTTAGGATAAAGTATGGTTTAAAGTTTAAGGTTGTCAGCATTTCTGATTCTAAAGCAACCATCTGGGATGAAAGCGGAATAGACTTGAGAGAGGCATTGATGGTTAAGGAAACTTTTGGAAGCTTAGATAAATGGGGCAACGACTATGAAATCTATCATATGTCTCCAATGGAAGTTGTGAAGGAAGTTGAAAGCGATGTTGTTGTTGATGTAACCAATGACGTGAACGCATGGAAATGGCATATGGAATCTTTCAGGCATGGTAGGCATGTTGTAACATCAAACAAACCTCCTTTAGTTTTCCACTTTATGGAGCTCACCCAAGAGGCTTACATGCGAGGGGTGAATTATAGATTCGAGGCAACTGTGATGGCCGGAACACCGATAATAACACTTTTGCAGGAAAGCCTTTTGGGGGATGAAATTCTGAGCATTCAAGGAATTTTGAATGGGACAACAACTTTCATTTTGAGCCAGATGGAAAGAGAACTTAGCTTTGAGGATGCCTTAAAAAAAGCCCAAGAGCTTGGAATAGCTGAGAGGGATCCAAGCATGGACATTAAGGGTATAGACGCTGCATATAAAGCTGTAATCCTCCATAGCGTTGCTTTCTATCCAATAAGCTTTGAGAAGTTGAAGATAAGAGGCATTGATGAAATATCAATGGAAGAGGTGGAAAGAGCTAAGAGAGAAGGTAAGGTCATGAGATTAGTTGCTGATGTTAAGAGGGGAGAAATCTCTGTTGAGCCGAAAGCTATTCCAAAGAATTCACCACTTGCTGTTTATGGAACACAAAACGTTGCAATCATAGAGACGGACTTGTTGGGAGAGCTTGTAATCAAAGGTGCTGGTGCAGGAGTTAAGGAAACTGCCTCAGCTGTTGTGAGCGATATCATTAAAGCCGTAAGGAGAGAATAACCAAATCTTTATATTTTCATAGTCAAGCTTTTCTTCGGTGAGAGCATGGAGCATGTGATTGCACTCCATCAAGTATATGGCGAGCTCATATTCAGGGGGTTAAAGTCTCATGAAATTAGACGCTCACGTGTGTTCAATGAGGGAGATGTTGTTTTCCTTTACATAGCGAGAGGAAATTTATTCACACTTAAGAGAACACTTGATAAACTCGGCTTAACTGAGGAACAGTTGTTGACTAAGAGAGGGACAATTGCGGGCGGCTTTGAGGTGGGAGAGGTTATAAAGGCAGATTTTGAGACCCTTTGGGAGCTTACAAAAGATACAAGCGGCTTAACTTTTGTTCACGGAGAAGAGAGAGGCAAGCAGTGGCTTAAGGAATATATCAAAAATTATGGCTACGCCTTCACCATCGAGAAGCCCTTTCTCTTTAAGAAACCTATAAGCAGAGAAGAGATGAAGGAAAAGTACGGTGTCTTTGTGGAAGGCATTATTCACCTCTCAAGCAGGACGAGGCAGCCTTGGGTTAAAGCTCTGCTTGAAGATTTAATGAGTAGAGAAGTAATGTTCATTTAGTGTCCTCATCGGGTTCAATTATCACATAAGGCCCTTTACTGAGTTTTTTGATTTCTTCCTTTGTCAAAAGTCTGCTCTTGACCTTCTCACCTATCAGAGCGCTGTTTCCAAAGGGATCCATGATCTTAACTGTTAACGGTTTTCTGCCTTCCTTGACATCTTCAATATACTCCAAGAGCTCATCAATCTTCTTTACTGCTTCTTTGTCATTTTCTTGCTCTTTAAAGCTCCTTGTCATCAAAAGCGTTTCCCTAACTCTCTCTAAAACTCCTTCAACATTGCTCACGAATCCTTGACTCGCTGGGCCGGGTTCAATCTTTATGCCAAGTTCTTCTAATTCAATTGTCCCACTCTTACTCCTCACGACTCTTGTAAACAAATCCTTATCTTCTTCTACTTTTACAGTATACAGCTTCGGTTCTTTTTCCTCTAATATCATCACATCTGCATTTCTATAACCACATTTTTCGCAGATAATCGTTGATTCCATGACTTTACCAAAATAGGGGATATCATGAATGTACTGGATAGCTTTAAGGCTGTTTTTACCCCCACAGATGGGACAGTCTCCCAGTCTGACTTCCTGTATATTTGAAGCCTCTTCCTTCATTAACTTCACCAATAGAAAAGCCTGTGGAGAGTTTATAAATTCATTGTTTCATTGTTGAGGAAAGGAAAGAAGAGAGCTATTCTCTATATATCTTTATATCCGGGGGAGTTACAATGAGTTTAATTTCATATTTGGAAATCTTTGCAAGGTCACCACCAAGGGCTTGTATCATGCCCTTTATCTGCTCTGCGACTTTTTCTAAGATTTCTGGCTTTGACTCAAGAGGTGTCAGATCAACTATAACAATATTCCCTTCTTGGATTTCTTCGGAAATTCTCTCCAGATCAGTGTAGCTGGTAACAACGATTTTTTTGATATATCTGATTTCGGGTTTTACAAGCTCTTTTGCAAGCTCATCCTCCTCAAGAGGAATAACGTCAATGTCTGCCCTGAGAGTGCCTTCAATTTCTCTTCCTATTGATTTCAGTGGTTTTCCTTTAGGTTCTTCCTTCTTAATAATTTTGTCAAACAATCCCATTAGTTTTCCCTCCATGAACCTTAGACTGAATTATTTTTGTGCATTGGTGTTTATATTTCTTGTGGAAGAGCTTTGCCCCTTACCTCCCTTTACCCTCAATCCTCTATCTTTCTCTATTGGGGAAACTATGTTTCCCTCACTCTTTCTTTTTTCTTAGCTACCGGGGGCTAACGCCCCTCACCTCCCATGATGAAGATCCTTTCGATTTTTTCCAGTTCTCTTTTTTGAATCAACCTCAGCAGAGCAAAATAGTAAGCAATTTTAAGGGTGTTCTTTTCTATGTTATGTTCTATGAGGGCATCGAGCCTATGGATTATTTCCTCTTCGGCTTTCTTTAGAGCTTCCTCAGAATAGCCTGCAAATTTGAGTCCCATTACAATGGCAAGGACTTCTGCTGGGATAGTTTGAGATTTTGCTGTTTCAGGTGGCTTCTTCGGTTCTATCTTCTTGCCAGAGATTTCCGCCAAGAACTGCCTGAACTCTTCAAGTTCTGGCTCTATGTCGATGCCTGCATTCCTGAGAACAACGGAAGGATCGTCTGTCTCAGAGCTTATTGTTCTTTCGAGTATTACAAGATTATCCCTTCTGTAGTCTGGTGCGATTTTGTCTATAATATTGAATGCTTTGTCGAACGCTTCTTCCATAATCTTTGCTGTCTTTTCTTCATCCGTTGTTATTCCACGTTTTTTTGCCTCCCTTGCTATTGTCCTCGCAAGTCTTTCCTTTCTTTTCTTCAGTTCAGAATAATCGGCCTTTGTCTGGTATGCTGCGGACAGTATTCCCCCCACTGTACCTGCTGCTATTGGACTGTAGCTCCCGGTATGACATGCCAGTGCCAGCGTCAGGAACGCATGTAATATGGGATAGTGTGCGGCTATGATTTCGTGATGCATATCCTCTGTTTTGACATATATTCCCCAGTATTTCGCCTCTATAATTGCCCCTGGTGCGTTGTATGCCACGTTGTGTGCGAGCATTTTCTTTATCTTCTCTACGTCTCCATCCGGTGATGCCCTCGCCAGAAGATGATATAGGCCCTCTCCGGGTGAGGACATGATTCCCGCCACAATACATCTGAGTTCTTGGTCTACGCTACCCTCCTCTTCTTCCTTCTTCCCGCCGAAAATAAACATCCCGATCAAAGGCAGAAGCAAAGACATCACCAATTAAATTTCATCCTCAAAAGAAATAAGCCTTTCCCTACTCCTCTTCATAAATCTCTGAAAAACCAAAACCCTTAGTTGGGAATAATTCAAGCAAGATAGTGGATAAGAGTATTTGTATCAATCAAAAATCTCTCTCCCATTCTTCCCTCAGCTCCTTCAAGCTCTCTTTTATGTTCTTTTTACCGCGATATATGCCCCGATACCTTGACGGCTCAAAGAGCCTACCCTTTAATTTCTCCCACAGTTCTGGGGGATGATAACACCTTTGATCCGTCCATGTTTGTCATATATATATTCGATATCCTCCATTCTCACACCCATTTGAGGTTTAGGTCAAATTGTATTTAACCCCTTCGCTTTTTGATTTTATGGGGCTGAGGGGTGATAGCCCCCGATAGATGAGAAAAAGTGAGGTGTGGAGCGGAGCTCCACTACGGGGGATTGAAGGTAGAGGAAGATAAGGGGGCGGAGCCCCCTTGTTGTCCCTTTGCAAAAATTTTTCACACTTCAAAGACAGAAAAAGGGTGGAAGGGTTCGAAAGCCTTTTAAATACTTTCCTTTTACTCCATCACAGCTTCCCCATGTGTATAAGTGAAGGATGAGCAAAAATGACCCTGCACATCTTCATTCCAGATTCACTCCTTGAAGAGACAGCTGACCCGAAAATAAGGACATACAAGGTTGGACAGATAGCAAGGGCAGCCGCAATCTTCGGCGTTGAGCACATATGGATTTACAAAGCAGGTGGCAAGGATGGAAAGTTCATAAAGCTGATCCTTGAATACGCGGAAACTCCCCAATATCTCCGCAAAGCATTGTTTCCTATAAGGAAAGAACTCAAGTATGTTGGAGTGATCCCTCCTCTAAGAACCCCCCACCATAAGCTCAAAGGAAGACCTAAGCTGGGGGAGATTCGGGAGGGCGTAATCATTAAAAAGGGAAAGCGGCTTTACGCGGACATTGGCCTTGAGGAGCTCGCTCTCGTTGAAGGCTCTGGAGAAGGACGAATGACATTCAAAATAGTCTCAGTGAATCCCTTGAAGGTGGTTCCAGCAAAACCCCTTGAATACTGGGGATATAGGGTTCATCTCACGAACAAAACATTAGCAAAAACACTTAAAAAGGCAAGACTTGACTTAGCAATCGCGACCTCACGTAAAGGTGAGGATGTAAGAAAAGTTAAGCTCCCTCCACTGGAGGGGGAAATCGGATTCGTGTTCGGATCGCCGAGAAAGGGTGTGATGGAGATCCTGAGAGACTTCAATGAGGATTATCCCTTTGATCTAATCCTCAATACGATTCCAAATCAAAAGACGAAAACCGTTAGAACCGAAGAAGCCGTGTTGGCGACTTTGGCCGTGTTTAATTTCATAAGGAGGGATTGATATGGGTAAGATTAGCAAGCCAAGAAGAGGTTCATTGGCGTATTCCCCAAGAAAAAGGGCTAAGAGCATAGTTCCGAGAATTAGAAAGTGGCCTCAGGAAGATGAGGTAAGATTACTCGGATTCGCTGGCTACAAGGCAGGAATGACCCACATACTCATGATAGACGACAGACCAGGGCTTACAAAGGGCAAAGAAATATTCATGCCGGTTACAATAGTTGAGACTCCACCAATGGTTGTCTTTGGAATCAGAGCATACAAGCAAGGCTATCTTGGTCTTGAAACAGCGACAGAGGTCTGGATTCCGAATCTCAACCCAGACTTAAAGAGAAGAATCAAAACACTTCCAAAGAACTACGATGAAGAGGCATTCCAGCAGAAGCTTGGCGAGCTTGAAGACCTCGTTAAGAGCGGTGAAATCGTCGAAGTTAGGGCTTTGGTTCACACTCAGCCAAGGCTTATCAAGCTCAAGAAGAAGCCGGAAGTTATGGAGTACGCCGTTGGTGGAAAGAGCGTGGAAGAGAAGTTTGCATATCTCAAGGAGAAGCTTGGAAAGGAAATCAGGGCAAAGGAAGTCCTCAAGGAGGGTGAACTCCTTGATGTTATAGCTGTCACAAAGGGCAAAGGAACCCAAGGTCCAGTTAAGAGATGGGGAATCAAAGTTCAATTCCATAAGGCTCAGAGAGCTGGAAAGGGAAGGCATGTGGGTAACCTCGGCCCATGGCACCCAGCAAGGGTTATGTGGACAGTTCCACAAGCTGGTCAGATGGGCTTTCACCACAGAACAGAGTTCAACAAGAGATTAATTGCTATTGGAGAGAACGGAGTTCTTGAGCTTAATGGAAACAAGATTGAGATTACACCAAAGGGCGGCTTCCCACACTATGGAATCGTTAGGAGTGACTTCCTCATGATTACAGGCTCAATCCCCGGTGCAATTAAGAGAATCATTAGAGTTAGACCAGCAATTAGACCACCAGCTAAGAAGCCACCTGTTGAGAGACCACAGATTACATACGTTAGTAGGGAATCAAAGCAATGAGGTGAGTTAGATGAAGGTTAAGGTATTTTCACTCAACGGCGAGCCAATTGAGGAAATTGAGTTGCCCAAAGTATTTGAGACTCCCTTTAGACCAGATTTGATTAGGAGAGCGGTCATCGCTTCATGGACACACAGAATTCAGCCCCAAGGTAGAGATCCAATGGCTGGTAAGAGAAGGGTCACAGAGAACATTGGTAAGGGTCACGGAATGGCAAGAGTTGAAAGAATAAAGACTGCTCCAAGGTTTGCTGCATTTGTGCCATTTGCAAGGGGCGGTAGAAGGGCTCACCCACCAAAGGTCGAGAAGGTAATCTGGGAGGATATCAACAAGAAAGAGAAGAAGCTTGCTCTCATGAGTGCAATTGCAGCAACAGCTAACTATGATTTGGTTAGAGCAAGAGGACACATAGTTGACAACGTTCCACAGATTCCGCTCATCGTTGAGGATGAGCTCGAGAAGATAGGCAAGACAAGGGAGACAAGGGAGATATTCAAGAAGCTTGGCATTTGGGACGACATTGAGAGGGCTAAGAAGAACACAAAGGTTAGGGCTGGAAAAGGTAAGATGAGAGGAAGGAGATACAAGAAGGCTAAGGGACCGCTCATTGTCGTTGCGAAGAATGAAGGAATACTCTTGGGCGCAAGGAACCACCCAGGTGTTGATGTTGTATTAGTTGACAACCTTGGAGTTGAGATGCTTGCTCCAGGTACACACCCCGGAAGACTAACCGTGTGGACAAAGGGAGCAATTGAGAGATTGAGGGAGATTTACGGGTGATGAAGATGGATCCGTACAAGGTTATTATAAGACCTGTCGTTACAGAAAAAGCTGTGTCACTGATTGAAAGAGAGAACAAGCTCACATTCATCGTTGACAGAAGAGCTACAAAGCAAGACATCAAAAGGGCTGTGGAGGAAATTTACAAGGTTAAAGTTGAAAAGGTCAATACACTTATTACAATGAAAGGCGAGAAGAAAGCATATGTTAAGCTCAAGCCTGAGTACAACGCAAGTGAAATTGCTGCCAGAATAGGATTGTTCTGAGGTGGGTGAGAATGGGTAAGAGTTTGATTCAACAGAGGAGAGGTAAAGGAAGCACAACTTTCAGAGCTCCATCTCACAGGTATAGGGGAGCTGTAAGATATGTTCCCCTCAACCTGACAAAGGAGAAGACTCTCGTTGGTAAGGTCGTTGAAATCCTCCACGATCCTGGAAGAACAGCACCAGTTGCAAGGGTTAAGTTTGAGAACGGTCTTGAGAAGCTCATCATAGCTCCAGAAGGACTTTTGGTTGGAGATGAAATAGCAATCGGACCAAACGCACCAATCAAGATAGGCAACACACTTCCATTG
>Ga0190313_1000421_pt1 | contig 25496 bp, 34 predicted proteins | sample 4870071011_MG_FD_169989 | JGI IMG/M metagenome (GOLD analysis project Ga0190313, IMG submission 169989) | Hydrothermal vent sediment bacterial communities from Southern Trench, Guaymas Basin, Mexico - 4870-07-10-11_MG | ecosystem: Environmental > Aquatic > Marine > Hydrothermal vents > Sediment ... | reverse complement strand
CTCAGCCTCTGCTCGGACTCCCCGTAGAACTTGCTCATTATCTCGGGGCCGTTTATGGCTATGAAGTAGGCGTCAGTCTCATTAGCCACGGCCTTGGCCAGCAGGGTCTTGCCGCAGCCGGGCGGGCCGTAGAGCAGGATGCCCTTGGGCGGCTCTATGCCGAGCTTCCTGAAGAGCTCTGGGTGCTTCAGCGGGAGCTCGACTAGCTCCCTTATCTTCTGCTTGGCCTCCTCGAGGTCGCCGATGTCGTCGTAAGTCACCTTGGGTATCCTGCCGGCCTCAGCTGGCCTCTCTAAAACTATCAAGTGCGTGTCCTCGGTTACTATGACGACCCCCGACGGCTTGACTGAGACGACGGTGAAGGGTATGGCCTGTCCGAGGACTGGGACCTGGATAAGATCGCCCTCGCACAGCGGGTGGTCGAGCAGCCTCTTCTTTATGTAGGCCACGAAGTGCTCGTCGACCGTTAGGGCCATGGTGGCAGGCGCTAGCTTGACCACTGCCGCTGGCCTGACCTTGGCCTTGCGCACCACGACCCTGTCACCTATGCTGACCCCCGCGTTCCTACGGGTCATGCTGTCCATTCTAATGACACCAGCGCCGTGGTCCTCAGCGTAACCTGGCCATGCGACGGCGGCCGTCCTCCTCTTGCCTATTATCTCCACCACATCGCCAGCGGTGATCCCCAGCTTGCTCATAGCAGCCGTGTCGATCCTGACCCTGCCCCTCCCTGCCTCGCGCTGCTTGACCTCGTACACCCTCAGCTGAACTTCGGGTTCCTTCCCCTTGTCGTCAGACATGCGGCCCCGCCCCGCGGTCGCGCGAGCGCGAGTAAAATGCCGCCCATCAGGCTCCTAACCTTTCAAAGCCGCTGGCGTGCTATTAAAGTTTTCTTCACCATAGCGCGGGTCTCTTAGAGCTAAGGCGCCCTGGTGACCTGGAGTACCTCAACCTCACTGACCTCGTCGAGCCCCCGGATCGCTCTCTCGAGCTCGTACGTGCCGCCCTCCTTGAGCTCTGGCATTGAGATCAGCAGCTTGAGGGCCTTGAGGCCGAAGGCTATGGGCTCCTCCTCGCAGCTGAGCAGCGAGTACTCCTCGCCCAGCGCCTCCTCAATCCTCTCAACCAGCTCCTTTAGGTTGGCGTCAACGTCCGCCGGGAACACCCTCAGGAAGACGAGCACCCTGGCCATGGCGACCACCTTACGGCCCCTCGAACCCGCACTTAGGACACACGTACTTATTGACTAGCTTCCTGCACTTCTCGCAGCGCCATATCGTTGTCTCGCCGCAGTTGGGGCACTTGAACCTCACTCCCCTACTGTAAGGCGGTATCGGTCTGCCGCATGAGGTGCACGTCGGCACCGTCAGGTTGCTCAACTTGCCACCCCCCTACCCTTTGAGAAAGAGCTTAATATTTTTAATCAGACCCTCTCGGGCACTATCCTGACCCTGGATCCCACGAGCTTCTCCATTACCTCCTCGATCTTCTCCAGGCGCAGCGGGACTCGCCTGACGTCCCTCGATGGAATCCTAACGCAGTACTCAGAGGTTCCATCGGGCAGCCAGATTCTGCTGACGCTAAGGACTCTGGCAGGGGCCACCATCTCCTCGGCCAGCCTCCTGATGTCGCTACTGTACTCGACGACCCTCACCCTACCGTACCCCCTCCTCGAGAGCCGCCTGGCCACCCTGCCCCACACAGTCTTGCTGACGCCGTTGCTTCTGACGAAGATCAGGGTGATTCCGTCAGCCCTCAGCGCCCTCACGAACTCAGCGCTCTTTAGCTGGGGTAGGCCGCTCTCCTCCATCTCGACGAGGTCGTGGGATATGCTGACGTCTAGCTCGCTTATCTCGCCCCTCTCTAGCCTGTCCCTGCACCGCGGACACAGGATCCCCGTCTTAGCGTCGAAGCGGCATATCGGCAGCTTCAACTCTCATCCCCTTCTCAGCGTTATGGATATAGTGCTGACGCGCCTGGGCTGGCCGGACCTCGTCGGTAGTATCTCGCTGCCTATCTCGACCTCCACCTCGACCTCCCTCACGAAGTGCTTCCTCAGCCTCTCGACGACCTCAACGGCCTTTGCTATGTTCCTGCCCCTCGCTTTCACCTTGATCTCCCTGCTGCCCTCGTGGAGCAGCGTGAGGCACGCCACTATGTACTTATTGACCGGCTTATCCCCCACGTAGACGACGCGTTCGCTCAGCCTTGCTCACCTCGCGCTGGCTTAGAACCTTGCCCTCACTAAGGATTGGGAGCTTGATTATTTAAATGAAACCCCCCACTGACAAGTTTGGAAACTCCACCAACCGCCATTGAATGAGGATAAATCTTAAATATGTGTTTACGTGGGTAAATATGGTGACTAGTTAATGGAAAAGGGATATATAAGGTTGACAGAGAAGCAGCTTCAACTACTAAAGCTGCTACTGAGCAAGAGCACTCCGATGCAGGTATTCACAGTTCAGGAGACGCAGAACGAGCTAGCAAGAGAGCTTGGAGTGACGAGGCAGGCGCTAAACGTCCACCTCAGGAGGCTCCGCGAGGAGGGGCTGGTGCGCACCGGCAGGGGCTTTATAGACCTCACTGAGAAGGCCCTCGAGGTGATAGGCGTCAAGGCCGCTGACGTGTTCGTGCTGATAAAGGTGGAGCCGAAGCTGAGGAACCAGGCCTACACGAAGATTAAGTCGCTGCCCGTGGAGAAGGTCTACAGAGTGACTGGCGACATCGACCTCATAGTCCTGGTGAACCAGGCCAAGTTGGACGAGTTCCTGCGTGAGGTATCGAAGATAGAGGGAGTCAAGGAGACCATAACGCACGTTGTGATCGAGTCCCTCAAGTAGCCAAAATGATATCTATTTTTTCCCTCATATCCAGGGTACGCAAATTTTATATACCTCCACCAATTCTAGACACGGGGCAAGAAGTTGAGCCGTGGCGTAGTTCTGGTGGTGGGGTAATGCCGAGGAAGATTGACATATTCAAGCATGAGCTCGTGCCCATCCACGTGAAGCTGACCAAGGAGGAGGCTAGGGCGCTGCTCAAGAGGATGGGCATTAAGCGCTACCAGCTCCCCTGGATCCTAGACTCAGACCCCGCCGTTAAGGCCTTAAAGGCCAAGCCGGGCGACGTGATCATGATCATCAGGAAGAGCCCCACCGCGGGCGTCTCGGTGACGTACAGGCTAGTGGTTCCGGGCGCGAGGTGGTGGGGCTGAACGGGCACAGGCTCACCCCAGAGGATCGATGGGCGCTCGTCGGAGCCTTCATAAAGGAGAAGGGCCTGGTTAGGCAGCACCTGGACTCCTACAACGACTTCGTCGAGAGGAAGCTCCAGGAGATAATCGACGAGCAGTCAGTCATAGAGACCGACATACCCGGCCTGTACATAAAGTTGGGAAAGATAGAGGTCGGCAGGCCCATAGTCAGGGAGGCGGACGGCTCGACAAGCGAGATCCTGCCGATGGAGGCCAGGCTGAGGAACCTGACGTATGCGGCGCCGATGTACCTCCACATGACCCTCGTCGTCAACGGCGAGGAGAGGGAGTGGGAGAGGGTCTACATAGGCGACCTGCCGATAATGGTCAAGTCAGTCAAGTGCCCGCTCTCGCAGATGGACGAGAAGGAGCTCATCGCGATAGGTGAGGACCCCGGGGATCCCGGCGGGTACTTCATAATCAACGGGTCTGAGAGGGTCCTCGTGATCCAGGAGGACCTGGCCGTAAACAGGGTGCTGGTGGACGTCGGCGGGGCTAGCTCGACGGTGACGCACACGGCTAAGGTCTTCTCGGCCGCCATGGCCTACAGGATACCGACCACCGTGGAGAGACACAAGGACGGCACGCTCCACGTCTCCTTCCCAGCTGTAGCGGGCAAGGTGCCCCTAGCGATAGTCATGAGGGCGCTGGGGCTCGAGCAGGATAGGGAGATAGTCGAGGCCATATCGGACGACCCAGCAATACAGAATGAACTAATACCGACGCTGGAGCAGGCGGCTCAGTGCCCGACGGTGGAGGACGCCCTGGACTACATCGGCAGGAGGGTGGCCGTAGGCCAGGCGAGGCCAGTGAGGATAGAGAGGGCTCAGAGGACCCTAGACAATTACCTGCTGCCCCACCTGGGCACGAGACCCGAGGACAGGGTAGCGAAGGCGTACTTCCTGGGCCAGATGGCTGAGAAGCTTCTTGAGCTAGCGCTGGGCAGGAGGAAGCCTGACGACAAGGACCACTACGCCAACAAGAGGCTCAAGCTGGCCGGCGACCTGCTGGCCTCGCTGTTCAGGTCAGCGCTCAAGCAGTTCATACGCGACGTTAAGTACCAGCTTGAGAGGATGAGGAGCAGGAACAGGGAGATAGACCTGGTCACCCTGGTGAGGGCTGACCTCATAACCGACAGGCTCAAGCATGCCCTCGCCACGGGGAACTGGGTTGGTGGGAGGACGGGCGTCAGCCAGCTCCTCGACAGGACGAACTACCTGTCGACCATAAGTCACCTGAGGAGGGTCGTGTCCCCCCTCAGCAGGACGCAGCCCCACTTCGAGGCGAGGGAGCTGCACGCCACCCACTGGGGCAAGCTCTGCCCGGTCGAGAGCCCGGAGGGGCAGAACTGCGGCCTGGTCAAGAACCTAGCCCTGCTGGCGACGCTGTCAATAGGCGTCGACGAGAAGCAGATCGAGAGGCTCCTACTGTCTGAGCTAGGCGTCGTGCCGATTCGGGAGGCCAGGCGCAAGGGCGTCGGGGGGGCTAAGGTCTTCCTCAACGGTAGGCTGCTCGGCATCCACCGAGACCCGGAGTCGCTCGTGGCTGCTCTGAGGAGGATGAGGCGCGAGGGCAGGATACCCGACGAGGTCAACGTGGCGCACTACAGAACCGAGTACATAAACGAGGTCTACGTCAACTGTGACGCTGGCAGGGTGAGGAGGCCCCTAATAATAGTCGAGAACGGCGAGATCAAGCTCAAGCCGATCCATGTACAGAAGCTCAAGAGCGGGGAGTGGACGTGGAGCGACCTAGTCAAGAACGGCATAATTGAGTACCTAGATGCAGAGGAGGAGGAGAACGCCTACATAGCCATAGACCCGGAGGACGTGACGCCCGAGCACACCCACTTGGAGATAATACCCTCGGCCATACTGGGCGCCATTGCATCCATAATACCGTACGCCGAGCACAACCAGTCACCGCGCAACACCTACGAGGCGGCCATGGCCAAGCAGGCCCTCGGCATACCGACCCTCAACTTCAGGCTGAGGATGGACTCCAGGATGCACCTCCTCCACTACCCGCAGAGGCCGCTGGTTAAGACCAAGGTCATCGACCTGATAGGCTACAACGAGAGGCCAGCTGGCCAGAACTTCGTAGTGGCCGTGATGGTCGCTGGCGGCTACAACATAGAGGACGCGCTAGTCTTCAACAAGTCGGCCATAGAGAGGGGGCTGGCTCGCTCGACGTTCTTCAGGACTTACGAGGCCGAGGAGAGGAGGTACCCGGGCGGGCAGGAGGACAGGATAGAGATACCCGACTCTTCAGTCGTCGGCTATAGGTCTAGCGAGAGCTACGCTCACCTGGGGGAGGACGGCATAGCTGAGCCAGAGTCCGAGATAGAGGGCGGCATGGCGCTTATCGGAAAGACGAGCCCGCCGAGGTTCTTCGAGCAGGTCTTCGAGGCCCGCAGAGGCGCCAGGAGGCGCGACACCTCGGTGGTGCTCAGGCACGGGGAGAGGGGAGTAGTCGACAGGGTGATAATAACAGTGACGTCTGAGGATAACAAGCTGGTCAAGGTGAGGGTCAGGGATCTGAGGATTCCAGAGATCGGCGATAAGTTCGCGTCGAGGCACGGTCAGAAGGGAGTGATAGGGATGCTGCTGCCGCAGGAGGACCTGCCATTCACCGAGGACGGCGTCGTGCCCGACCTGCTCATAAACCCCCATGCCATACCGTCCAGGATGACCATAGGCCAGCTCCTCGAGTCGATAGCTGGCAAGGTGGCGGCCCTCGAGGGCAGGTTCGTCGACGCCACGCCCTTTGAGGGCGAGCCTGAGGCGAAGCTGCGCGAGGCTTTGAAGAGACTCGGCTTCAGGAGCGACGGGAAGGAGGTTATGTACGACGGGATAACGGGGGAGAGGCTCGAGGCTGAGGTGTTCATAGGGATCGTGTATTACCAGAGGCTGCACCACATGGTGGCAGACAAGATACACGCCAGGGCTAGGGGGCCAGTCCAGATACTGACCAGGCAGCCGACCGAGGGGAGGGCGAGGGAGGGCGGCCTGAGGTTCGGCGAGATGGAGAAGGACTGCCTGGTTGGCCACGGAGCGGCCCTCCTGCTGAGGGAGAGGCTGTTCGAGGAGTCCGACCGCACAGTCGTCTACGTCTGCGAGAGGTGCGGCTTCATAGGCTACTTCGACGCCAGGAGGGGCAGGCCCGTGTGCCCGCTCTGCGAGGAGAAGGGCAGGCTCTACCCGGTGGAGATGTCGTACGCCTTCAAGCTCCTCCTGCAGGAGCTCATGAGCCTCGGGATAGCGCCTAGGCTCATACTCAGCGACGTGGTGTCTGGAGAGGAAGAGGAGGGGGTGTGACGCATGTCAGCGCTGGCGCGCGCCCTGCCTTACGGCAGGCAGAGGAAGGTCATCAAGGCAATAAGGTTCGGCATCCTATCGCCGGAGACGATAAGGAAGATGTCGGTCACCCAGATAGTGACCTCCGACACGTACGACGAGGACGGCATGCCAGTGCGCACCGGCCTCATGGACAGGAGGCTGGGCACGATCGAGCCCGGCGTCAGGTGCGAGACCTGCGGCAACTACACCGAGCACTGCCCAGGGCACTTCGGCCACATAGAGCTGGCGAGGCCTGTGATTCACGCTGAGTTCGCCAGGCACATATATCAACTGCTGAGGGCCACGTGCAGGGAGTGCGGCAGGATACTGCTGCCGGAGGAGGAGCTGAAGGAGAAGAGGAGGAGGTTCGAGAGCTACGAGAGGCGGTGGGAGTTGCTCAAGTTCAAGCTGGTGAGTGAAGTCATCAAGAAGGCGATGAAGGTGACTGAGTGCCCGCACTGCCACGCCAGGCAGAGGAAGATAGTGCTGGAGAAGCCGGTCACGTTCTACGAGGAGCTAGAGGACGGGACGCTGGTCAAGCTCACGCCAAGCGAGGTCAGGTCTAGATTGGAGAGGATACCGGACGAGGACCTCAAGCTGCTAGGCTTCGACCCAGAGTACTCCAGGCCCGAGTGGATGGTCTTGACGGTGCTGCCAGTTCCGCCTATATGCGTGCGCCCCTCGATAACCCTGGAGACGGGGATAAGGTCAGAGGACGACCTCACTCACAAGCTAGTCGACATAATCAGGATCAATCAGAGGCTGAGGGAGAGCATAGACTCGGGCACCCCGCAGCTGATAATAGACGACCTGTGGGAGCTGCTTCAGTATCACGTAGCCACGTACTTTGACAACGAGCTGCCCGGCGTGCCGCCAGCTAGGCACAGGTCGGGTAGGCCGCTGAGGACGCTGGCCCAGAGGCTCAAGGGCAAGGAGGGGAGGTTCAGGGGCAGCCTGGCTGGCAAGAGGGTCGACTTCTCAGCCAGGACGGTGATCTCGCCCGACCCCAATCTGAGCATCAATGAGGTGGGCGTACCGAAGGAAGTCGCCAAGATACTAGTTGTTCCGGAGAAGGTCACTGAGTGGAACATCGAGGAGATGAGGGAGCTGGTCAGGCGCGGGCCCCACGAGTACCCTGGGGCCAACTACATAATAAGGCCGGATGGCGGCAGGATAGACCTGAGGTACGTGAAGGACAGGGAGGCGCTGGCTGAGTCCCTAGCCCCCGGGTACATAGTCGAGAGGCACCTAAGGGACGGGGACATAGTTCTGTTCAACAGGCAGCCATCGCTGCACAGGATGTCGATAATGGCCCACAAGGTCAGGGTGCTGCCGGGCAAGACCTTCAGGCTCAACCTGAACGTCTGCCCGCCGTACAACGCCGACTTCGACGGCGACGAGATGAACCTGCACGTGCCCCAGAGCGAGGAGGCGAGGGCTGAGGCCAAGGTCCTGATGCTCGTTCAGGAGCAGATCCTGTCCCCGAGGTACGGGGGGCCGATAATAGGCGCAATCCACGACTACATAACGGCCGCTTACCTCTTCACGAGGAAGGACACCCTCCTGGACAAGTCTGAGGTCTGCCGCCTGCTGATGATAGCTGGCTATAAGGGCGAGCTGCCCAAGCCCGCGTTCGAGAAGCCGGAGAGGCTCTGGACTGGCAAGCAGGTGTTCAGCGTGTTCCTCCCCAAGGACTTCAACTACACCGGCAGGGCCAGCGTGTCCTCCGGCCTGAGGCGCGAGGAGTGCAGCGAGGAGCACTGCCCGCGCGACGGCTTCGTGGTCATAAGGAACGGGATACTGCTGACTGGAGTCATAGACAAGGCCTCGATCGGTGCCCAGAAGCCTGAGTCCATGCTCCACAAGCTGATAAAGGAGTACGGGACCGACTTCGCGAGGGAGTTCATGGACAACGTGTTCAGGATGCTGCTCGCCTACCTTGACAAGAGGGGCTTCACCATGGGCATAGACAGCCTGGACATACCGGAGGACGCCATGAGGGAGATCGAGGAGATATTCGAGAGGGCTGAGAGGAGGGTCGAGGAGCTGATAGAGGAGGCTAGGAGCGGAAAGCTCGAGCTCATACCCGGCAAGACCCTCGAGGAGAGCCTCGAGACGAGGATCATGGAGACCCTCTCGACGGCTAGGGACGAGGCTGGCGACGCGGCCAGCAAGCACTTGGGGCTCAATAACGAGGCGGTGATAATGGCGTGCACGGGGGCCAGAGCCAACCCGCTCAACATAACGCAGATGGCCGCCTGTCTCGGGCAGCAGTCCGTGAGGGGCGAGAGGATAAGGAGGGGCTACGTGGGCAGGGCGCTGCCGCACTTCAAGCCTGGCGACATCGGGGCCAGGGCTAGGGGCTTCGTGTACAGCAGCTTCAAGAAAGGCTTAAATCCAATAGAGTTCTTCTTCCACGCAATGGGCGGCAGGGAGGGCCTCGTCGACACGGCCGTCAGGACCGCCCAGAGCGGCTACATGTATAGGAGGCTCGCAAACGCCCTGCAGGACCTCCACGTGGAGTACGACGGGACCGTTAGGACCTCAACGGGCGCCATCGTCCAGTTCAGGTATGGGGAGGACGGCGTGGATCCAGCTAAGAGCTACCACGGGAGGCCCGTGGACATCGATGGCATAATCCAGAGGGTCTACGGTAGGTGATGGGAGTGTCAGCCAAGGCCAGGAGGGGGCGGGCTGAGGCAGCCCTGGAGGAGAGGGTCAAGAGGGACCTGGAGCGGCTGAGGGCCGTCCTGTACCCGCTCAGAGGCAGGCTGCCTCAGTCACTGGTGGACGAGCTCTACGCTAAGCTCAGTGAGGTAGTGAGGGAGGAGGGCTTCGACGAGCGGGTCCTGCAAGTGATAGAGGAGGTGGAGAGGGCCTACAGGAGGTCGCTGGTCGAGCCCGGCGAGGCCGTGGGCATAGTGGCGGCTCAGTCGATAGGCGAGCCGAGCACCCAGATGACCCTCAGGACGTTCCACTTCGCTGGCGTGAGGGAGTTCAACATTACCCTGGGCCTGCCGAGGCTGATAGAGATAGTGGACGCCAGGAAGAAGCCCTCCACCCCGATAATGAAGATATACCTAGACGAGAAGCACAGGCACAGCAGGGAGAAGGCCCTGGAGGTAGCCCGCAAGATAGAGCTGACGACGATCGAGATGGTCTCCAAGAGCATAGAGCTGGACTACGCCACGTTCTCCATAATCATCAACCTCGACCCGGAGATGCTAAAGGACAGGCAGGTGACCGTGAGGGACGTCGTCAAGGCGCTGAAGAAAATAAAGGGCAAGGAGGGCAGCGTGGAGGCAGAGGGCTACAGGGTCATATTTCAGACGCCAGCCAGGGACTTCATAAAGTTCAGGAGGATCTACGACAAGGTCGTGTCACTGAAGCTTAAGGGGGTAAAGGGGATAAAAAGGGTGATAGTGAAGAAGGTCGGGGACGAGTACGTATTGATAGCTGAGGGCTCAAACCTGGCAGCCATCCTCCAGATGCCGGGCATAGACCAGAGGAGGACCACGACTAACAACATACACGAGATAGCAGAGGTGCTCGGGATAGAGGCGGCTAGGACAGCCATAATAAAGGAGATGATGGAGGTGCTTAGGGAGCAGGGCCTCGATGTCGACATCAGGCACGTCATGCTAGTCGCCGACATCATGACTCTGACCGGTAGGGTGAGGCAGGTGGGCAGGCATGGCGTCGTCGGCGAGAAGGAGAGCGTGCTAGCGAGGGCCGCGTTTGAGACCACGGTTAAGCACCTGGTCGACGCGGCGGCGAGGGCTGAAGTCGACAGGCTCCAGGGCGTCACGGAGAGCGTGGTGGTCGGGTCGAACCCAATACCGCTGGGCACGGGTCTAACCGAAATCCTGATCAAGTTGGGTGAGAGCGGGGAGGGGGGCGAGGGGCATGGTAGACATAGTGAGGGAGCTTAGGACAGCTATGAGCACGGGTAAGGTCGTGCTGGGCTCTAAGAGGACGATAAGCCTTTGCAGGTTCGGCAAGGCTAAGCTGGTGATAGTCGCGTCCAACTGCCCCAGGGGGATACGGGAAGAGATAGAGTACCTCTGCAAGCTCTCGGGCATACCCGTGTACGTGTTCCCCGGCACCAGCTGGGACCTTGGAGCGGTTTGCGGCAAGCCCTTCATGGTGGCCAGCCTGGCGGTGGTGGACCCAGGCGAAAGCGATATAATGGCACTGGTCGAAAGGAGTGAGGAGGAGGGCTAGCATGCCCGGCATAGTGCTAACCGACGAGGAGATGCGCTACATAGCCCTCTTCGAGGAGTTCACGGGCGTCGTCGTAAAGGACTGCATAATCGACAGGGAGCGCAACAGGATAATCTTCGTCGTCAAGGAGGGCCAGGTTGGCAAGGCCGTCGGCAGGAGCGGGTCGCGCATAAAGATGCTCAACAAACTGCTAAACAAGAGCGTAGAGGTCGTCGAGTACAGCGACAACCTGGAGGACATGATCAGGAAGAGCCTGTTCCCCGCGAGGGTGAACGCCATCAAGGTGGCTAAGACGGCCAACGGGAAGAAGGTGGTGATAGTCAGCGTCCCTCCCTCGGACAAGGGGATAGCAATAGGGAGGGACGGGAGGAACGTCTCCAGAGCCAGGATACTAGCCAAGCGGTACTTCGGCATCGACAAGGTCATGATCGCCTGAGCCGCGCGAGAGCCCTCACTGAGGCGACGTTACCGCTGGTACAGCGAGGCGGGCTAGGGGGCGGGCGAGACCTGCTAGGGAGCTGGTTATTCCTTACAGCTGCTGGCTCCACCCGACGCGCCCAACCTCCGGATCCACGCTGGCTTCTGGCCTGATCCTCAGCTCAACGCGTATGGCACAACCTTTATAAAGAGAGGCTTGGTTCTTAAGGAGCGCGGGGGTGCGGCAATGCCGGGCTCGAAGTCGCCCAGAGGGCTATTCGCGGCTAGGAAGCTTAAGGCAAAGAGGAAGAAGTTCAGGTGGAGCGACATATATTACAAGCGCAGGATGCTGAGACTCAACATAAAGGCTGACCCCTTGGAGGGCGCGCCGATGGCCAGGGGAATAGTCATAGAGAAGGTCGGCATCGAGAGCAGGCAGCCTAACAGCGCCGTGAGGAAGTGCGTCAGGGTACAGCTGATAAAGAACGGCAAGCAGGTGACAGCCTTCCTGCCGGGTGACGGAGCCCTGAACTTCGTGGACGAGCACGACGAGGTGATAATAGAGAGGATAGGTGGCCCTGAGGGCAGGGCCTACGGAGACCTGCCGGGCGTGAGGTTCAAGGTCATAAAGGTCAACGGCGTGTCGCTCAAGGCCCTCCTTGAGGGCAAGAAGCAGAAGCCGATGAGATAAGGGTGCCCCATGACGAGCGTCAGGGTGAGGATTCTAGAGAGGACGGAGAACAGAATTAGGTTCGTGCTGAGCGGCCTGACGCCAGCCCTGGCCAACGCGCTGCGGAGGACTATGATAGCTGACGTGCCCACCATGGCCATAGACGAGGTCGTCGTGCTGGAGAACACGTCGGTGCTGCCTGACGAGATCCTCGCCCACAGGCTGGCCCTCATACCGCTGAAGGTCGACCTGGAGAGCTACCGCGACGTCCTCCTCGTAGGAGGGGAGCCGAAGCAGCAGGTCAGGCTCATACTGGACGTGGAGGCTGCCACAGCCCCAGTCACCGTCTACTCAGGGCACCTGAAGTCCGAGGACCCCCACGTGGTGCCAGCTTACCCGAACATCCCGATAGTCAAGCTTGAGAGGGGGCAGAAGGTGACCCTGGAGGCGTTCGCGAGGTTTGGCAGCGGTAAGGAGCACGCCAAGTGGCAGCCCGTGTCCGCGTGCGCCTACAAGTTCATGCCCATCCTGGAGGTTGACGAGGGCAAGTGCACGGGGTGCGGCAGGTGCGCTGAGGAGTGCCCCAAGGGCGTACTCGAGGTGTCGGGCGGCAAGGTCGTGGTCAAGGACGTTCTCAAGTGCACGACTTGCAGGGCGTGTGAGCTCGCGTGCCCGGTGGGGGCCATAAGGGTCAGCTGGGACGACACGACCTTCATATTCAACGTCGAGTCCGTGGGCTCAATCCCGCCCGAGGAGATCTTTAAGAAGGCCGTGGACATCATGGTCAGGAAGGCCGAGATATTTAAGGAGATTATAGCCAAGCTGGAGGGGGGTGAGGTTGAGGAGGACCGGGCCGACTAACATCCACCTAAGGCTCACGATATCGTACCTTAGGAGGAAGAGCAGGGAGAACGGAGCGAGGATATGGAGGAGGGTGGCGGAGCTCCTCTCGGCCCCCACGAGGCAGCGCGTGGAGGTCAACGTCTCGAGGATAAACCGCTACACCTCGCCTGGCGACGTGGTCGTCGTGCCGGGCAAGGTGCTTGGGGCAGGCGCCATGGACCACCCGGTCGTCGTCGGGGCCTGGAAGTTCTCCAAGTCCGCTAAGGAGAAGATAGAGAGGGCGGGGGGAAAGGCCGTCTCCATAATTGAGCTCGTCGACCACTACCCCGACGGGAGCAATGTCAAGATAATCGCGTGAGGGGGTGGCGGCGGTGGGCGACGTGGTGGTCATAAACGCGGAGGGGCTGGTCGCGGGGAGGCTCGCGTCAGTAGTGGCCAAGAGGCTGCTGCGCGGGGAGCGCGTGGTGATAGTGAACGCTGAGAAGGCCATAATCGTGGGCAGGAGGAAGGAGGTCGTCAGCAGGTTCAAGAGGAGGCTCAACTGGCGCACTTACTACAACCCGGAGAAGAGGGGGCCCAAGCTCCCAAGGAGGCCCGACATGCTCCTCAAGCGGATGGTGCGCGGCATGCTGCCCTGGAAGACGCCGAGGGGCAGGAGGGCTTACAGGAGGCTGAGGGTCTACATAGGGGTGCCCCCAGAGTACGAGGGGGTGGAGTGCGAGGACGTGCCCGAGGCCCGGAAGGAATTTATAAAGCTAGAGGCCATTACGTTGGAAGAACTAGCTAGGGAGATCGGGTGGAGTAGGCGTGGCTAAGGTCATACTAGTCTCGGCGAGGAGGAAGACGGCGGTGGCCAGGGCAGTGATACGCGAGGGTCGCGGTAGGGTTAGGATAAATGGGATACCCCTCGAGATCTACCAGCCGGAGCTAGCGCGGTGGAAGATCGTGGAGCCGCTGCTGCTAGCTGGCGAGGAGCTGTGGAGCAAGGTGGACATAGACGTGAATGTCAGGGGTGGGGGCGTCATGGGGCAGGCGTCCGCAGCGAGGACTGCGATAGCCAGGGCGCTCGTTGAGTGGACCCAGTCCCCCGAGCTCAGGGAGCTGTTCCTCAAGTACGACAGGCACCTCCTCGTCGAGGACCCGAGGCAGGCTGAGCCAAAGAAGCCCAGGGGCAGGTCAGCTAGGGCTAAGAGGCAGAAGAGCTACAGGTAGCCCGCCTCACCCGGGCCCCTTCTCTTGGGAGTACCTCTCGTACAGCAGCAGCTTCTCTATTATCTCGACGTGGGACAGGAGCATCCTCCTGCAGCAGTACCTAGTCACCCCGAGGTCGTCGAGCACTCGGCCGGGGTCCTCGCCCGCCTTGACCCTCCTAGCGAACTCCTCCCAGAGGTGCCCTATGACAGCCCCGCACGTGAAGCACCTGACAGGCACTATCATCTTGCCACCGCCCTCCATACCCCACCGCACGATATTAAACGTTTCCCCGGCTAGTGCGGCTGCCGCCAAAGCTTAAATACAAGTGCCCAGAGTTAGCTGAGTTGGTGCGCGGCATGAGCGAGGAGGGGCGCGAGGAGCTCGAGGAGCGCGAGGAGGAGCTGCTAGTCCCCCTAGACAGGTACCTAGAGGCTGGCCTGAGGATCGGGACGCACGTGAAGGACAAGTACATGGAGCAGTTCATCTACGGCGTGAGGTCTGACGGCCTGTACTTACTCGACGTCCGGAAGACCGACGAGCGCATAAGGATAGCGGCTAAGTTCATCGCTAGGTACGAGCCCGAGAGCGTGGTCGCGGTGTCGGCCAGGCAGTACGGCCAGAGGCCCGTGCTAAAGTTCTGCGAGCTGACTAGGATAGTGCCCATAGTCGGCAGGTTCCTGCCAGGCACCTTCACCAATCCAACGCTGAAGACGTACCTGGAGCCGGAGCTCGTCATAGTCACCGACCCCAGGGCGGACGCCCAGGCCGTCAGGGAGGCGGCGATAATGGGCATACCAGTGATAGCCATATGCAACACGGACAGCAGCTGCAGCTACGTCGACCTCGTGATACCGGCTAACAACAAGGGCAGGAGGGCGCTGGCCCTCATCTACTGGCTCCTGGCGCGCCAGGTCCTGAGGGAGAGGGGCGAGATACCGCCGGACGGCGACCTGCCCATCCCCCCCGAGGAGTTCGAGGCCCGCGTGACCGTGTACACCGAGTGACGGTTTAAACGCTTATTATCGAGCTGGTCGGATTCTAACTCATGCCCAGAGTCAGGTACCCAGCAGTCGCTGGCGCCTTCTACGAGTCTGACCCAGGGTCCCTGAGGAGGAGGCTGGAGTGGTGCTTCAAGCACGAGCTAGGGCCTGGCCGCCTGCCAGCCAGCGAGCCCACGGCGGGCGAGCCCCCCCTAGGCCTGGTGAGCCCCCACGCGGGGTACATGTACTCGGGCCCCGTGGCCGCCCACGGCTACTACGAGCTCTCGCTGAGGGACGCGCCAGACGTAGTCGTGATCGTGGGTCCCAACCACCATGGGCTTGGCGCCCCCGTAGCCCTCTCCACTCACGACGCGTGGAGGACGCCCCTAGGGGACGTCCGAGTGGACAGGGACTTCGTCAGCGCTCTGGCGAGGAGGGGGGTGGCGGAGCTCGACGACGCGGCTCACATGTACGAGCACTCGATAGAGGTCCAGCTGCCATTCCTCCAGTACGCGTACGGCGAGCGCGCTAGCCAGCTCAGGATCGTGCCCATCGCCATGCTCCTACAGAACCCTGACGTGAGTGAGGAGCTCGGGAGGGCCATACACGAGGTCAGCGAGGAGCTGGGGGTGAGGCCCCTCATCATAGCCAGCACCGACCTCACTCACTACGAGCCCCAGAGGTCAGCCCAGGAGAAGGACAGGGCGGCGATAGACGCCATCCTGAGGATGGACCCTAGGGGGCTCTACGATGCAGTCGTGGAGAGGGACATAACCATGTGCGGTGTGGGCCCAGTGATGGCGCTCGTCGCGTACGCCAACTCCGTGGGGGCCGCTAAGGCGACCTTACTCAAGTACGCGACGTCGGGCGACGTCACGGGCGACTACTCGAGCGTCGTCGGCTACGCGAGCGTGCTAGTCACCAGAGGGTGACCAGCTAGCGATGAGGCCTATAGAGCGGAGGAAGGTTGAGCACTTCCTCCTCAGCCTGAGGCTGACTGAGGAGGGGCCTGGGAACACGCTCCTCGGCGACGTGCACCTAATTCACAGAGCCGCGCCGGAGCTGGACTTAGAGGATGTCGACACGTCGACGGAGTTCCTGGGACACGAGTTTGAGGCCCCGATAATGGTCGAGGGGATGACCGGCGGCTTCGGCCTGGCCAGAGATGTGAACGCCGCCATAGCGTCAGCGGTGGAGGAACTGGGGCTCGGCATGGGCGTGGGCAGCCAGAGGGCGGCGCTGGAGGATCCCGAGCTCGCCGACACCTTCAGGGTGGTTAGGGAGGCGGCACCAACTGCGTTCGTGGTGGGAAACATAGGGGCCGCCCAGCTGCTCGAGTACGATGTGGAGGCGTTGGAGAGGGCCGTGGAGATGGTGTCGGCCGATGCCATGGCCGTTCACTTCAACCCGCTCCAGGAGTGCGTTCAGCCGGAGGGGGAGCCCAGGTTCAGGGGCGTCGTCGAGAGGCTGAGGGAGGTGTGCAGCGCCCTGAGCAGGCCCGTGATAGCCAAGGAGACGGGGTGCGGCTTCTCGAGGGAGGACGCCGCTCTCCTAGTGTCGGCTGGCGTGAGCGCTATTGACGTGAGCGGCCTAGGCGGGACGTCATTCGCAGCCATCGAAGGGCTTAGGGCTAGGATGATGGGCGACGGAACGTTGTACGAGATGAGCAAGACGTTCGCTGGCTGGGGCCTGCCTACAGCGGTCTCCATACTCGAGGTAAGGAGCGCGTCGCCCGACGTGCCCCTCATAGCGTCGGGGGGCATAAGGAGCGGCCTCGACGTGGCCAAGGCCATCGCCTTGGGGGCCGACATGGCTGGCATAGGGCTGCCAGTGCTGAGGTGCGCCATCGAGGGCGGCGCTGAGGCTGTGAAGCGCTACCTGGGTAGGGTCGTTAGGGAGCTGAGGGTGGCCATGTTTCTGGTGGGGGCTAGCAGCGTGGACGAGCTCAAGAAGAAGCCTGTCGTCCTGTCTGGCGCCCTCCTCCAGTGGGCTCAGCAGAGGGGGCTGCTGAGCGCGCTGTCACGCCCCTAGGCCGCACTACACCCTCCTGCCTCTCCTGCCGCCTGGCTTCCTTATAGTGTCGGTTGGTATAGGCGTCGCGTCCTCAATGCTAGCTATCATGAGCCCCGCTCGCACTAGGGCCTTTATCGCTGGGGAGGCGCCGGGGCCAGGCGTCTTGGGACCGTAGCCGCCCGGGGCCCTGACTTTCACGTGAACCACCCTTATCCCCCTCTCCAGTGCCATCTTAGCGGCCCTAGTCGCGGCCTGCATGGCCGCCCACGCGCTAGGCTTATCCCTGTCCGCCCTCACGACCATCCCGCCGCTAACCCTCGCCACTGTCTCGGCGCCGCTGAGGTCCGTGATTATGACTATGGTGTTGTTGTAGCTGGCGTAAATGTGCGCTATGCCGACCTTGCCCCTCCCCTTAGTCGAGCTCACTCGCTACCACCCCCCTGCTCCCTACCGTAGAAGGGCGACGTCGGGGCGAAGCCCACCAGCTCCTCCTCCTCGCGGCTGACCAGGTGGCCCGGCGACGTCACCCTGACGCCCCCTATCGCTATGTGGCCGTGGGCTATCAGCTGCCTGGCGTGGTATAGCGACTTTGCCAACCCCCTCCTGTAGACTACGGTCTGCAGCCTCCTCTCCAGTATGCTCTCAACCGTCAGGTTCAGGACCTCGTCGAGGGGTATGTCTGGGCTCGGGATGATGCCCATCCTGTAGAGCCTGTTCAGGAGGCTCGCCTCCTCCCGCCCCCTCACCTCGGGCGGCAGGGCCAGTAGCCTCCTGGCGGAGGCCCTAATCCTCCTCAGTATGGTCTTGGCTATCCAGAGCTCCCTCTTGTTCCTTAGGCCGTAGCGGCCCACGAGCTCCAGCTCCTCTAACAGGACCTCCTTCCTCCACGGGTGCGAGGGCCCCTCCCACTTCTTCCTGGGCTTCTTAGGGTCTCCCATGGCTACGCCCCCTACTTCTTCCTCCTCTTAACACCCACTGTCATGCCTGTCCTGCCAGTCGTCCTTGTCTTCTGCCCACGCACCTTGAGGCCCAGCATGTGCCTTATGCCCCTCCAGCACTTGATCTTCTTGAGCAGCTCGATGTCCATCTTCACCTTCACCAGCAGGTCGGAGCCTATCAGGTGGATGTCGGCGCCGGTCTCGGGGTCTCGGGGCCTGTTCATGAACCAGCCGGGGAACCCCAGCTTCGCCATGTCTCGCACTGCTGCGTCCAGTTTCCTTATCTCAGCCTCGGTGAGCAGGCCTAGCTTCTTGTGGGGGTCAACGCCGAGCTTCCAGCATATCCCGTAGGCCGTGTTAACGCCGATGCCCTTTATGTCGGCTAGGGCGTAGGCTACGCTCTTGTCACCCCTGAGGTCGACGTCCCCTATCCTCACTATCGGCTTGAACTCCTCGCTCATGACGGCACCGCCGTACATCTACCCGCCCAGGTCTATATTTGCTTTCCGCCACCGGCTCCAGAAGGAGGCGCCGGGGGCGGGATTCGAACCCGCGCGGGGAGCGCCTCCCCATGGGCTCCCTGGGAGCGCCCCTCCAGGCCCACGCCTTGGTCCGCTCGGCCACCCCGGCCCCTCTCTTCTCTCTTCCTCGTGCGAGAGTATATAAGCATTGTGAGCTTACCTGACCCGTCAAGATAGTCGCAGCGCACGGCAGCCTAGCTCCTCTCGCTCCTCGAGGAGCGCCGGCCTCCCAGGCCCCTCTGGGCCGGCGGAGAAGCCATACCCCGCGTGGGGGCCTAGCTCTACCTCCGCCTCCCTAGCGAGCAGCCCCCCAAAATGCTCTCCCCTGGTGGCTCTTAGAGGTTGGCGCTGCCATGCTCAGCTGCGCCCACGCGAGGAGGGGCGCTGCTCACGCTCAAGTAACTTTAAGTCATCGCAAATCGCCATGCCCGCTTTTAAGGCCTCTGATATCAGCGGGCTTCTCTCGTCCAGGCCCCTCAGATATTCTCTTTTAGTGATGATAATGGGCTCCATCGGGAGGTTCGTCTTGGCGAGTACCGGGAGTATCTTGCCACATCTTCTTCAAGGGGTTGGGATCCTACTCAGCCACTACTATCAGCGAGTCCATGTCGCTCCACTCATTGGGGTCTCCTCTAGCGCATGATCCCACTAAAACGACAGCTACAGGTCCCCAGACCTCTCTCAGACGCCCCGCCAGACTCCTCACCCCCTCCATGACTATCCTCCTCAACTACCTCTCCCTCTCTGCAACTCTCTCCATAGGCCCTCAACCCAGCTCAAGAGCTCCTCAGCTAGAGAAACAGCCCCCTCAGCCTCCCTCCTGCTGAAGTACTCCTCAGGGATGCCGAAGTCTCACGTGTCCGGGCGTCTGGTGGTCTTGTAGTACTTGCTCGAGGAGGAGCAGCTCCCCCTGATATCATCAGGGACGCTCACGCCGAGCTTCTCAACCTCAGAGAGAAGATGCGCGAGATAGTGCCCAGCCCGAGCCTCCCAGCCCCCCATAATACGGCCTTTAAAGTCTTTTCAGCGGCCTGGGGGGCCTTGAAGCAGGCCCAGTTGAAGAACCCGTGCTCGACGTCGCACCTAGCAGACTCCAGAGTGATGCGGGTGCCCCTCACCGCCTACAGTACTCCTCATCAAAAATGAAAGACATCGCTATCACTACTAGCAGGCGCTACCACGAATACAAGTGATGTGACGGGCGCGAGCAGGGCGCCTCCCAAGCAGTGCTGATCCCTCGCCACCCTTTAATGGGCCCTGGACCTCCAGAAGGGGGGGTATGTCCCCGGCCTCATGACCACCCTCTTGGTCCTGACCGCTAAGCCCCTGCGCGAGCTCACCATCTCCTCACTCCTCATGAGTGCCTCGCCCAGGGCCACTAGCTCGCCCTTCTGGGTGAAGATGGCGACTAGGTCGCCGACCCTTATACCCGTCTCTACCCTCAGGATGCCGCTGACGGCCAGGGAGGCGCCGTGGCATATGGCGTCCACTGCGGTGTCCTTCACGACGACCTTGGGTAAGTGGGAGACGCCAGCCTCGACCGGCAGTATCACCCTCCTGATGTACTTCTCCTCGCCGGCCTCAGCCCAGATCTTGTACGCGTCGAGGACGTCGTGCAGCGTCACCAGTGTCTCGTCCTCCCTGAACGGGCCGACCCTAGTCCTCCTGAGCTCCTGCATGTGCGCCCCGCAGCCGAGGACCTCGCCGATGTCGTGGCAGAGCTTCCTAATGTAGGTGCCAGCCTCGACGCCAACCCTCATCAGCACGTCCCTGCCCGAGATTTCGAGTATCTTGATGTAGTAGACCCTCCTAACCCTCACGACCCTCTTGACCGCTGAGCGCAGGGGCGGTCGCTGGTAGATGGGGCCGACGAACTGCCTGACCACACTCCTCAGCTCCTCGGGGTCGAAGTCGCCGTGGACCCTCATGACGCAGACGTACTCCTTGCCGGCGCTCATGAGGGCCGGGATTACCTTAGTCGCTGAGCCTATGGCTATGGGCAGTACTCCAGTGACCTTGGGGTGTCCCCCTCCCCCTCAGGGGGAGCCTAGGGTCCCCGCGTGGCCAGCCTTGCTCACTCCTAGTATCCTCTTCACCCAGGCCACTACCTCGTGGCTCGTGGGCCCTGGGGGCTTGTCGAGGTTGATTATCCCAGCGCTCAGCAGCTCCTCGACGCTCCTCTCGTGAGGGCGCTTGCCGTACCTCTCGTCGGTCTCGCCCTCCTCTCGCACGAGCACCTCCCGGACGACGTCCGCGGGAAGCGACATTGTCCCTCACTCGAAGGCTGGCTTGACGGGCTTCCTCATCTCCTCAATCAGCCCTGCCTCCTCGAGCGCCTTGAGCACCTCCTCGTCGCTGGCGCCCTTGGGTATGTCGATTTTAAGGGGCGTGGGCTCTATGTGCTTGACGTTCACCCTCCTCCTCTTGACCCCGGTCAGGGCCTTGGGCCCGGTTATCAGGACGAACCTCTCGTCAACTATGTCGACTATGACGCACTTCCTCCCAGCCTCCCTGCCCGCCAGCTTAACGCAGACCCTGCCGACGTCGAAGGCCACTGGCATGACACCACCCCTCACTCGCACCTATCTCTTCAGCGCCTCCCTTATATAAAATTGCACGAACGTCGCGAGCACCGCGTCGACGGCCTCGACTGAAAGCTTGCCCGTGTCTATCACGAGGTCGGCGACGGACCAGTCCCTGATGTCGACACCGTAGTACTTCATGGCCCTCCTCCAGTTGCTCTCCTCCCTGAGCCTCAGGTCGCGCAGCGCTTCCTCGCGAGACACGCCGTCCCTCTCCATTATCCTCCTGACCCTCTCCTCCAGCGGCGCCTTGAAGAATATGCAGAGGTCGGCGACGTCCCTGAGGAGCCAGCACGCCAGGTGCCCCTCGACGACGACGTTGCCCCTGAGGGCCTCTTCCCTAGCCCTCAAGTCCACGATCCTGTCTATCTCCGGGTCCCTCTCAGCTAGCTCGTGCAGCTCCCTCAGGGTGAGCCCCCTCTCCCTGGCCAGCTGCCTGAACAGCATCCCATTCGACACGTACCTGAGGTTGAAGAACTCCGCTAGCTTCTTGGCGTGCGTGGTCTTCCCAGAGCCCACCTGCCCGCTAACCGCTATGACCAGCCTCACAGAACTCACCTAATTCATCAGGCGGAGTAAGCGCTCCTCACCGCGCTCTTGAGGGCCTTGGCGAGGCACCTGTGGCAGACGCACCCGCCGTAGGGCCTGCCCGGGGGCCTGTGGCCCTTGCGCGCCTCCCTGAGCGTCATCTTCGGGAACCCACTCAAGACCCTGCCGCAGATGGCGCACCTAGGGGGGCTCACCTTCCTCCTCCTGTAGTGCACGACCAGCCTGCCCCCGGGAGTGCGGACATAGACCCTTTTTGCTGTCCTGGAGCGGTGGGCTGGCCGCGGCAACGGCGCCACCCCGGAGTCGGTATCCTAACCATGCCCTCTCTTATTAGCGTTTCCTCGCGGCGCTGAGGCCCCTCTTGACGCGCCTGCTTATCGCGCTGCTCACCCTGGAGGCTGGCGCGTAGAGCCAGAAGCTCAGGATGAAGTACCAGCTCCACAGCGTCAGCTTAGTGCCGAGGAGGGGGAAGTAGACCACCTCCACCCCTCCGACGGCGCTGATCAGCAGGTTGAGCACGAGGAGCCACACCACCATCGAGGCGCCGTAGGCCTTGAGCTTCATCATCTCTATCTCCTCCCTAAGGCGCCTTATCCTGCTCTCCCTCCTTAGGACGCGATCGTACATCTTCCTGTCCTTCTTCAGTATGGCCCTCCGCTTAGCCTCCTCCCAGGCCTTGATCTCGCTCTCGTAAGCCTTCATCCGCTCCTCGTTCACCACGAGGCTCCCGGGGAGCGTGACCACGAGCATGAGCCCGAACACTAAGGCTATCGACGTGACGGAGCCCAGCGGCCACGAGAGGAGGGCCTCCAGCCACCCCTCCACGGCTCGCACCTCGTGGTGTCCTATGAGCAAAAAAGGTTTAAATACATGTAGTCTCTCTACCTCTTGAAAAATCTAGGGTGGTGCCAACATGTCCAGCAGGAAGCCCCACTTGAACCTAGTAGTCATAGGCCACGTGGACCACGGTAAGTCGACGCTGATGGGTCACTTCCTGTACAAGCTGGGGATCGTCGACGAGCGAAAGTTTAAGGAGATAGAGCAGGTAGCGGAGAAGATGGGCAAGGAGTCCTGGAAGTACGCCTGGATCCTGGACAAGTACAAGGAGGAGAGGGAGCGAGGCCTGACCATAGACCTAGCGTACCTGAAGTTCGAGACCAAGAAGTACGAGTTCACCCTGATCGACGCGCCGGGGCACAGGGACTTCGTCAAGAACATGGTCACGGGCGCCTCCCAGGCCGACGCGGCCCTCCTGGTGGTCTCCGCCAAGACCGGCGAATATGAAGCTGGCGTGAGCCCCGAGGGCCAGACTAGAGAGCACATCTTCCTGGCCAAGACGATGGGCATCGACCAGATCATTGTGGCCATAAACAAGATGGACGTTACTGAGCCGCCTTACAGCAAGGAGAGGTACGAGGAGGTCAAGGCTGGAGTCTCACGCCTCCTGAGGATGGCTGGCTACAAGGTCTCTGAGATAAACTTCATACCGACATCCGGCCTAGTCGGCGACAACCTGATGGAGCGCAGCGACAAGATGCCGTGGTACACCGGCCCCACACTCTACGAGGCCTTCGACATGCTCAAGGAGCCCCCGAGGCCGGTCGACAAGCCTCTCAGGATACCAGTGCAGGACGTGTACTCGATAAGGGGCGTCGGCACCGTGCCAGTGGGCAGGGTCGAGACCGGCGTGCTCAAGGTAGGTGACAGGGTCATATTCATGCCCGCCAACAAGATCGGCGAGGTCAAGTCCATCGAGACCCACCACGTCAGGATAGAGAAGGCCATGCCTGGCGACAACATAGGCTTCAACGTCAAGGGCATATCGAGGGACGAGCTGAGGAGGGGCGACGTCGCGGGGCACCCCGACAACCCGCCCACGGTCGTCGAGGAGTTCGTCGGCAGGATCTTCGTCCTCTACCACCCGACGGCCGTAGGCGCCGGGTACACCCCGGTGCTGCACATCCACACCGCCACCGTGCCTGTGAGGTTCGCTGAGCTCATCAGGAAGCTAGACCCTAGGACCGGAGCCACCATAGAGGACAACCCGGCCTTCATCAAGCAGGGCGACGCCGCGATAGTGAGGTTCAAGCCGCTGAAGCCAGTCGTCGTCGAGAAGTACTCCGAGATACCGCAGCTCGGCAGGTTCGCCATAAGGGACTCCGGCAGGACCATAGCCGCTGGAACCGTGATTGACGTCAAGAAGGCCGAGATAAAGTAGGCGCCTCGCCTCGGTGCCAGCAATGCCCCGCTTTGTGAGGATAAGGCTCGCCAGTACGTCCGTGGAGGCCCTCAACCAGGTCTGTAGCGACATAAAGGAGATAGCGAGGAAGACTGGCGTCAGGATCAGGGGGCCGATACCGCTGCCCACGAAGAGGCTGGTGGTGACCGTCAGGAAGGCGCCGTCGGGCGAGGGCACTCACACCTTCGACCGCTGGGAGATGCGGATCCACAAGAGGATCATCGACATGGACGCCGACGAGAGGGCTATGAGGCAGCTGATGAGGGTGAGGGTGCCCCCCAACGTCAAGATCGAGATAGAGGTCAAGTAGAAAGCTGCTATTGTTTTCTGGCCCTGCAAAACCTTTATAACCGCTCTTCCCGCTTTCAGCTCTGGGGCCGGGGTGGCCGAGCGGACCAAGGCGTGGGCCTTGAGAGCCCATGGGGAGACGCTCCCCGCGCGGGTTCGAATCCCGCCCCCGGCGCCCTAGGCTTTATTACGGCGGTCGCCAGTGTCTCTCCCGGTGAGAAGTTGAAGAGGTTCGAGTTCCTCGAGCACACGTCAGACGCCTACGTGGCGGCCTACGGCAGGACCCTGGAGGAGGCCTTCGAGAACGCAGCGCTGGCGATGTTTGAGGTGATGACCGACACGAGCAAGGTCGAGCCCCGCGAGAGGTTCGAGGTCAGCGCCACGGGCTTCGACCTCTACTCCCTCCTCTACAACTGGCTGGAGGAGCTGCTGATAATATACTACGTGAACAACGTGATGCTCTCGCGCTTCAAGGTCCGCGAGATAGCTAGGGAGGGGGAGGAGTACCGCATTGCGGGCGAGGCCTACGGCGAGCCGTTCGACCCGAGCAGGCACGAGCAGAGGGTCGAGGTCAAGGCGGTCACCTACTCCTTAATGGAGATAAAGGAGAAAGATGGCGAGTATGAGGTCAGGGTGGTCTTCGACATCTAAGTCTAGAGCTCTAGCTTCCTCCCGAACTTGTCGAGGAACGCTATCTCCTCCAGCGGCCTCCTCGGCCTAGGCCCCGGGCTCTCGGCTGGGACGCCCACCGGCATGAGGGCGACGACCCTGAGCTCCTCGGGGACCCCCAGCAGCTTCTTGACTCGCTCCTCGTCGAACGCCCCTATCCAGCACGTGCCCAGGCCTAGCTCGGTGGCCACCAGCGCTATGTGCTCCATGGCTATCATGATGTCCCTGTCGTGCCACTTGGGCGACCTGGTGGGGTCGGAGACTCCCACTACCACGACGTCAGCGTCGGCGATGAACATCTGGCTCGCGCACGCCTTGGCCACCTCACGCTTGAGCTCGGGATCCCTGACGACTATGAAGTACCACGGCTGCCTGTTGCCAGCCGACGGCGCCTGCCTAGCGGCCTCGAGGATCTTGAGGAGGGCCTCCCTCCCTATCGGCTCGGGCTTGTACTTCCTAATGCTCCTCCTCTTGAGTATGACTTCGTACGCGGACATGCGACCACCTCGCTATCCTAGTCCCCCTCGCCCTTATCAACTTTGTACCTCTCGAGCCTCCTCTCGTCGACCTCGACGCCGAGGCCGGGCCCGTCGGGGACCTTGGCGTAGGGCCCCTCTATCTCCAGCCCCCTCACCACCATGTCGCTGAGGAACTGCGGCCCGTTCGTGTCGACGGGGGCGGCGAGCCTGAGCGTGGAGTACAGGTGCATCGAGGCCGCGAACCCCACGCCGCTCTCGGTCATGCCGCTGCCGAGGCACCCGAGGCCAGCGGCATG
>Ga0190313_1000419_pt1 | contig 25568 bp, 33 predicted proteins | sample 4870071011_MG_FD_169989 | JGI IMG/M metagenome (GOLD analysis project Ga0190313, IMG submission 169989) | Hydrothermal vent sediment bacterial communities from Southern Trench, Guaymas Basin, Mexico - 4870-07-10-11_MG | ecosystem: Environmental > Aquatic > Marine > Hydrothermal vents > Sediment ... | reverse complement strand
GTTCTTCAGAAAGTTTTCTCAGAATCTTTAATAATTGACTCATATTATTCCCCAAATATATACGACATCAAAAATATAAATGTTAATACTCATACTCTAATAAAATCCACAAGAAGTATTTCAATAATTCAGATTTCTACTTTTTTAAAGCTATTTAATCGCTTTGAAATACGAGTCAAAATTGTAAAATCTGACTTTTTATAACTAAGCAATGCTTTGTATTTTAATTAAAAAATAACAATAAGATATGTTTATTTTTGGTTCGTTCTTTGTTAGATTTATCGCATTAAAGGACTACTTAATAAAGTTACCGAAAGAATTTTCGATAGGAGATATCAAGTGCTTTAAGTGCAGGAAGACGTTCTCCAGCAATAAATAATAACATAGCTCCACCACCAGTACTTAGATAGTAATCCTTCTTTCCACCTTTTTCAAGCATATTTCCAAAGAAAGTCGCGTGACCGCCTCCAATTATTACCTTTGCTTTGCTTTTGATCATAGCTTCTACGAGCTTATAAGTTCCAAATCTAAATAATTCATTTTCAATTACACCCATAGTTCCTTTCATAACTACGAAATCTGATTCCAAGATAATCTTAGAATATTTCTCCACAGTTGAGGAACCAATGTCTTTAATGATACCAGAAACCTGATTTATAGGAACTTCGACTCTTTCTCCATTTTTGTCTATCGCAAAATCAACAGGTAGGAATAGATTTATGTCGGAAGTTTTTTCAACTTTATCTAATATCTCTTGAGCTTTAGCTAAAAGACTCTTAAATTTTTCTTCTCCCTTAGCTTTCTTTATTAAGACTTTTATGTTTTCTTCGCCTATGTTATAACCCTTAGCTAATAAGAATAATTCAGCGACCAGACCGCCAGTAATGATATTATTTATCAATTTACTCTCAAGAGATTTTTCAATAACTTTTATCACATCAGGATACTTGGAACCTCCTACAACGAGAGTTTTGACTCCCGATGCTTGAATTACATTATTAAGAGACAATATTTCCTCAACCATTATTTTACCAGCCATCGATGGCATTACATAAGGAAAACCTATTATAGATGGATATGGTCTATGAGCAGCACCAAAAGCGTCTTGGATAAAATAATCAAAATGCTTAGAAAGCACTTTAACTAAATCAGTATTTGCATGTTCTTCTGGTTTACCTTTCTTCATCTCCTCGGGTACTTTGCGTATATTATCTAGAAGAATAACATCTCCCTCCTTCGCTGCTTGTATACTTTTGATAGCTTTTTCGCCTAGAACATCATCAATAAAATTAACACTACAAGAGATATATTTTTCCAGAACTTTTGCATGTTTTTCCAAGCTCACAAAATCTTCATCTCCGGGACGCCCCTGGTGCGCGATTATGGTTATACTGCAGTTTCTATCTAATAATTCTTTTACAGTGAGTGCATGTCGTTTTATTCTCCACTCATTGAGTATTTCCTTGCTTTTAGGTTCTATTGGTACATTAATATCAACTCGTAAAAGAACTTTTTTCCTACTTAAATCAACATCATCCATAATAGGTATCTTTAATCCAAAGACCTCAAGCATGATATCACCAAAATAAAATTTCTAAAATATAAATTCAGAGATGAAATATGTATGGTGATATACTAGAATTTGTGGACTCAAAAGCAATAAATACCTTGCACATTTGTGGTCTGCCTTGTGGGATGAAAATTTATTGTAAAATGAAATAAGTGTATCTGAGAGGCTTAGGATCTACATTTATCAAAATCACGTGCTTTTATCTACTTTGATTACAGAATAATGTGTATAGTTTATCTTACGAGTATCTATAATGAGAACATTTTTATAGGAACATTTTTATAGAATGTATTACAAAAATATTTTAGGGGTAGTATATTGGCAGTACGAGCAATTGTTGGTTTATTTGGAGATGATGAATCCAAAAAATTATTTACAAGAAAATTACTAGAAACAAGAATGTTTAAAGAGATTATTCCTGAGAAATTTCTAGATGATTTAGGGGTTGAGATGATTTATACCAAAGTGAGTGCAAAAGAATACAAGATTAATATTGTGTTCATAAATGTTTCTTCAAAACTGCCAGTAAGTATAATTAAACATTATATGAAAATGGTAGATATTGTGGTATTCTTTGTAAATTCAGCAGATCCAAAAAGTTTAATAATTCTTCCAAAGTTTATAGACTACTTGCTTGAAGCTGAAAAAGAATCTTATTCACAAAAGAAAATTGTTATTGTATCTAGTAGAGGGGATGATATTTATGAAATTTTAAGAGATCTCGAATATGCTAGTAAGAGATACTTTGAGGAATTAATGAGATATCTGGATAGACCAATAAAGTATTTAAAACTTGGAGGATTGGAGTCAGAAAAGGCTCTTTATATCGCAAAGGAAATACTAAGGGAATTATCTGTTTCTAGCATATAGTTTCACTCTATCTTTATTAACCATATTTTTTATTTTTTGGGAAGAAACAAGGGACATCTAATGACTGGTCCTGCAATTGGGAAAGTACCTATAGATGCTTATATTGAAATTAATGGTATATGCATAGACGCAACATTCTATATTCATATTAAGGGATATTCGCTTGCTAGAGTTACGCATCTTGATATTGAAGATATTAGTGTTTCCACGAGCTATCAAAAAAGACTAATACCAGTAGCATTTATTGGAACTGTGAACGGTTTTCATGTGATTTTAATCAGAGACGCAAAGATAATAATAAATGGAATTGAAACTAGGAAGTTCACTATCAGAGGATTAAAGCTCTTGCAATATGGCGAAAAATCGGGAGGCTATGTTGGTTTAAAAGAGGGAGGTATTTTTCTTGGTTTTAAAAAGGAAATAATAAGACGGCTTGAAAGTATTGCGAGGAAGATAGCACCAGAATTGTTTAAGTAGTTCTCTTCGTGTGATATACATAAGCACCTGAGTAGATTAATGCTAAAATAATACCTGCTATTGCACTTGGAGCTACATCAATGAATAATGCAAACAGAAGTCCTAGATTAAGAGATACAAAGGTTATGAAAAAAGACAAAATAATTTGCTTTTTAATGTTATGTGTGATTTCTTTAGCAATTAAAGGAGGCAAAAGCATGATAACGTAAACTAAAAAAACACCTATTGTTTTTATCAAGACAACTGTAGCTAATACAAGCAATATTGAAAAAATCACATTATATTTTCTGGGAGAAATACCTAAACTCTCAGCCCCCTCTGGATCGAATGCGGTATAAATTAGTTCTCTATTTACTAAAATTATTATGCTGATGGCTATAATTACCATAATGCACAATGAGATTATATCTTCATTCGTTAACAGCAGTATATCGCCTACAATTAGTCCCCAAGCCTCAACGGAGTATTCTCGAAGTAGTGAGAAAAATAATACTGCTAAACTCATTGATGCTGCAAATACCGCCCCAATCATTATTTCATAAACTTCCTCCAACGATCTTTTGCTTAGACTAATAGGTAATACGAGTAGTAATCCTAAAGTGATCGCACCAACATACGGAGAAATGTTAATTTTGCATTCAAGTGTTAGAAATAATGCCATAGTAGCGCCTGCGAAGGAGATATGTGCGATGCTTACTGAGAAAAATGTACCTTTTCGATATAACGTGTGGTTCCCGATGATTGCTGAGAGTATAGATACGAGTATCGTGGCGATGAATGCTTTTAACATAAAACTACTAACTAGCAAGCTAAGCATGTCTATCACCAATGAGTGGAATGCAGAAGCCTTTTACTGATATGACACGTATTCTATGACCGTATGTTTTTAACAAATTTTCCTCTGTAAATACGTCTCCGGGACGGCCAAAAGCTATTAATTTTTTGTTCAGAAGAATTACATAGTCTATTATTGGAGCAATGTGAGTGATATCGTGAGTTACTAAGATAATTGAGATTTTATATTTTTCCTTTAAGAATCCTAAGAAGTTTACTATTTCGCACTGGGACGGAATATCTACTGCTGAAAAAGGCTCGTCCAGAAGAAGCAATTTTGGTTTGAGTACTAATGCACGAGCAATCATGACTTTTTGTTGTTGCCCAATGGATAATTCTTGAAACGGTTTCTTCCACGCATCTTTAGGTAAACCAACGAGTGATAAATAAAACGCTACTTCATTTATATATTTTTTTCGTGGTATGGATAGCCAACCTTTTCTGAGTAGATACGCATTTAGTACAACATCAAATGCGGTTAAGGGAACGTAATCATTAATGTAATCTCTCTGTGGAACATAACCTACAAGTTTTCTAATGCCATTAATATTCTCAGTAACATTTTTTCCAAATACTTTGATTTCTCCTTTGCTAATCTTTACTAATCCAAGTATTGCTCGCAATAAGGTGGTTTTGCCTGCACCATTAGGACCTAATACAACAGTTATGCTAGGATGAGGAATCCGAAAGCTTACATTTTCTAGTGCAATAAGTTTTTCATATTTTACTTCTAGATCGTGCGCTTCAACCGCATACATATTTCACTCACCAGCATATTTTCTGTATCTCCAAATGATGATGCTTTCAACCAAAATAATCGCGATTAACACAAAGATTAGTAGATAGAATATGTCATAGTTCGATGTTGAATATTTTGTTTTTGAAAATGCATTATTGAGCATTGCCGCATTGTATGTCATTAGAGCAAAATAATCTTTAAGATCACCAATAGAGAAGATTCTAAAGTAAACAATTGGGATATTAGCTTCATTTGAAAATTCTTTAACTAGTTCGTCTATTTTCGTATTTTTCAAATGTTCAGGACATGCAATAAACACTATTTGCCCATTTTTTGCCTTCTGTATATATTCACTTAACTTGGATGGACTCACAGTTATTCCGGGACCTTTCATTAAAGTACCGATTACATGCACGCCGAAAGATTCAACTACGTATGCAACGCCAGGAACTGCGACTACAGCATTTTTTCCAATTATACCCAAATTGGTTGAAATCTTAATTAAAAAATTCTTTAATGCGTCTATTTTTCGTTTAAATTCTTCAATATTACGACGAAAAACTTCCGCTTTCTCTGGAAGAAGCATGCAAAGTGTGTGATAAGTAGCGTTTGCTATTTCGTAAGCATTGTCAGGGTATAGCCAAATTCCGTGAAAGTTTTTACCAAAATTTGGAATACTTAGAATTTCCATCGAATAATTGTTATAATCAAGAATTCGCTTACCGTATTCTTCAGCATATTCTCTGATTTCTTTTTCAAGCGAGAAAAATGAACTATTTATTAAGACTATCAAATCTGCCATTTCAATTTTCTTTACATCAATTGGAGAAAGTGAATATTCATGAATATCTGCACCCTCTGGGAGTACATATGTAGTATTTACATAGGGAAACCCTACGAAGTCAACAATACTTGCGATAATTTCGGTTGTTGTAACAATGTTTAGAAGCGGGCCATTATTGGGACTAATATTTGGATTATAACTTAGCACAAATGTAAATGTGTTACTAATTAGTATCATGAAAAGTAGTGAGCTAAGATATTTCATGGTATAATCCCCTCTTCACATTCCTCACGGGCTGGAATTCTATATCCGCAAGGACATACGGTTGGGTTACCTAACCTGTTTGCAATTTCTTCGACTATATGTGATGGTATTCGCGATTCTAGAATTCTTGCAAAGCAACATGCTGTTTCTCTATCAAAACCAATGTACTTAACAAAGATTATTTCTAAAATTCTATGGTTTCTTATTAATCTTTTTGCAACTTTTTTGCCTTTTTCTGAAAGTCTAAATCCTTTTCTTGGAAAGTGCAAAAGATATCCCTGCTTAGTTAATTCCTTCATGGCTATGAATGCATAGCTTTTGCTTATTTGTAATCTCTCAGAGATTTCTTTTGGTCCAATTATTGGTAATCCTTGTGCCTCTAAGTTGTATATTACTCGTAAAATCTTAATCTTTTGCGGAGAAAGTTTGTTCATTAATGAAAACCCTGTTCTATTCATAAAACAAAAGTTTGTGAAGAGAATATATTTTTGAGTATAGTAAATATTTTTGACGAGAGAATTTTTTCAATAACTAAAAGCAGAGTTCACGCGATTTTTGGTCTAAGAAATTCCATTGCAATATAATTACTCTCACTTATACTTTGTCATATTAATGTTAATATTATTTTTTGGTGGAGTATAGGTTATGTTGATGCCGGTTGAACAAAAACAGATAATGTTAAATGGTGATGAAGCAGTAGCGTATGCAGTAAAGCAATGTGATGTTGATGTTGTTTCTGCTTTTCCAATAACACCACAAACAATCATTGTTGAAAGATTGAGTGAATACAAGTTCAATGGAGAAGTGGATTTTGAATTTATTCCCGTAGAAAGCGAGCATTCTGCAATGTCGGCATTAGTTGGTGCATCCGCGGCAGGTGCAAGATGTTTTACAGCAACCTCATCGCAAGGATTGTTGCTCATGAATGAGATCCTATGGATTGCAGCTAGCTTGAGACTACCTATTGTAATGGCAATTGCTTCAAGAGCGGTTTCTGGCCCTATTAATATCCACTGTGATCATACTGATGTAATGAGTACACGAGACACTGGTTGGGTAATTCTTATTACCGAGAATGTTCAGGAAGCATATGATACTGCAATACAAGCATTTAAGATTGCAGAGCACCCTGATGTTCTTTTGCCTGTCTTATTTGTATTAGATGGATTCGTAGTTTCTCATACAGCAGAGAATTTATGGGTTATAAAGAATGACGAAGATGTTCATCGTTTCCTTGGTGGGCCACGAAAAGTTCCAAAAATAAAGATTATGGGAAAAGAAGTTGAATTTTCCCTTAATCCAAAGAACCCAGTCCCATTAACCTTTGGTCCATTCGATATGTTTGATTGGTATTTTGAACACAAAGTATCTCAGTTTGCGGCATACGAGAATGTTCCGCGAGTTGTGAAGCAAGTAAATGAAGAATATGGTCAGTTAACTGGTAGGAAATATGGAAATGGTGTGATAGAAACATATCAAATGGAAGATGCAGAGATTGCAGCGGTTATCATGGGCAGTGGTGCAGGTACTGCAAAGGATGTTATAGATGAAATGAGAGAGGAAGGTATTAAAATAGGACTTGTTAGGATACGATTATACAGACCATTCCCTGCTGAGGATGTCTTAAGAGCATTAAGAAATACAAAAGTTGTTGGAGTCTTTGACAGAGCTCAGCATGGTGGTGCAATTGGCGGGCCTCTCTTCCTTGATATTAGATCAACATTATATGATTTAGACAAAAAGCCAATTGTTGTTAACTACATTTATGGTCTTGGTGGAAGAGATCTAACAGCATCGCTGGTAAGAACTGCCTTTGATGAGTTAGTAGAAATTGCAAAGGGAGTTAAAAAGCCATTTGTAATGAAGTACTTAGGTGTACGAGGAGAATAAATGATATTTTAGCATAGCTCTATTCCTAATATTTTGCTAAATTTGATAAGTTTTCGATAATCAACTAATGAATTATTTTTGGTGCTAAAGCGATTAATAATAATATTACTCCATTTATTATTCTTCTAGTCCCTCGTCTCTCGAAGCCTGGACCAGATGTAGCCCATTCAATCGAACCCCACACAATTAAAATGAGTCCAATTATTATCGCCATGTATATTAAAAATTCTAGAAGATTTTCTAGTAACATTAATGCATAGCTGGGAAGTTTTGACCATGCATTAATATAGTCCCATATAATTTCATTAGACATTTATCATCCCTAAATGAATCCTGGTAAGTTTTCAGCCATTTGATTAAGCCATGACATCAAATTGGACACGATCATTGCAATTGTGATAAAAACTGCTATTGCAAGTCCTATTAATAAGCCTTCCTCGACTAAAGGTGATCCTGTTTCATCCATGATTTTCTCGAATAACTTTCTAAGCATGATTTTAATTAATTTCCTCACGCGTGGCATAATACATCCCAAGATATTCGTGCAAGAGGATATATTAACGATAAAAAGGAAGAGAAATCTTGTACTTCATTATATTTTTGGATTTTTGCATAATTCCAATCGAATAATCTTGATTTTGTCACCGATATTAATTCCCAGCCGCTCTGCGGCGGATCCCATATTTACGGCAATTTCAACGTATTCGTGGCTTCCAATCAGTAGTATTGTTTCATTCTTTTGTGCATCACCATATGTACGAACAAATCGAGCAAAATAGTTTTTTCCGTTTACAATAATACAATAGCGGTAACCAAATTTTTCAGTTTTTAGAAAATCTCCCCCTCTAATGTTTGTGATTATGTTTCCAAAGCCATCTATTGCTAAGGCTTCTGCTACGAAAACTCCATCTGCCATAACCGGTTTTGATATTTTTATACTAACAAAATCTTTTTTATCAAGAATTCGTCCGAATGTTTCTATCGGAACACCACGAGAAATCCACGCAGCTGCTGGCGAAAAAATATCACGACCATGAAAGGTATATGAAACTCTTTTAAGCATATATTCCTTATTTTCTATCTTTCGTATTTCAATTATTCCATCCTCTAGTGCCGCTAAGGACATCACACCGTTGTTTGGGCCAACAAAAATATAATTCTTTGTTTTTATGATTATTGCTTCACGTTTTGTTCCAACACCGGGGTCTATAACACATACAAATATTGTCCCCTTCGGAAAATATTTGTAGCTTGTTAATAAAACAAATGCTGCAAAATTTATGTTAAATTTAGGTAAGTCATGTGCAAGATCCACTATTATTACATTGGGATTGATTTCTAAGATTACTCCTTTCATGATTCCAATATAAGGATCATTAAGACTAAAATCAGTTACTAAGGCAATAATAGGCGCTTTGCTCATTGTTAGAACCTTCCTAATACTATTATTGTCTATAGTTAGGTTTTATTATTCCAAGTTCATATAGCTCCTTAGCAACTCTACTTATCAATCTTCGAACTTTCCATCGTTTTGATAACTTACCAAAGAATTTCTTAGCTACATATCTAATACTTCTTGTTTTAACCAATGCTTCTAAGATTTTTCTTTCTTCTTCTGGCAAATTGAGGTATTTTAAAGCTAATTTTGCTATCTCATATGCATTCAAACCGTAGTATGTTTTTTCCTCGGTTTTATTTAAGAATTCGATAATATCAAATTCAATTATCGTAACATAATCATCATCCTTTATATCACCGTAATGCTCCTTTAAAGCATTAATTAATTCATCTCGCGATGAGAATCCATCTATCTTAGCATCATCATCAGTTAGTTCTGATATACGCTTGTAAGTAATTCTCTTTAATCTAGCTTTAGCTATAATTTGGCCACCAGAATGTATGTAGAATTCTCTTGATTTTACTTGAACTTTCCCTAGACGAATAGTGGCTCTTTTAGTCCCTTTCAAGATATCATTTAAGAACTTAGATTTTATCATAAGATGTCGTCCAATCCACAGAAGTCTTTTTCTAGAACCCATTAGGAGCAAACCTTATTTCATTAATAGAGAAATAAATTCAAGGTTTTATAAAACTAACTCTAATTTCACATTTCCTGTTCCTAGGGTCAATATTATATTCAACGAAATTAAATTCTATATCCTTAATTAGCGTTTGAGCAATTGAGGCTGCTAAAGCAATCAAGCAAATTGGACACTTCTTTTCTTCATTTATTTCCTCTTCAGACATGTATAAATAATTGCAATCATAAACATCTATGAGGATTTCATTAGAAGATATTTTAACATCAATTTCGCGCGCAAGCTTTTCTTTTATGAAGAGATTAGCTAATTCATGAACTAGATTATTTAAATCTGTCGTAGATAATGGCTCAATTTGCAACATTTTTTCTATCTTATGAATTTCCTTGCTCATTATATCTGTCATTCTTCTGAATAATAGTGGCATAGAAATCCCTACGTTTTTAATTGTTTTTAATAAGTAATATACGATAACATCCTTTAATTTCATGATTTTCACCAACATTTTTTCCCAATATATATTTTTTCGTCTCATACTTAAAATAATAATTATATCTTTAGTAACTCGCTAATTTTTTGGCTAATTTCAAATATCCCTTGTAAAATGAAATGAAGTTTTGTTTCTCTGCTTGCAAGAAAACAAAAAATGAACTCTCCTGCACAAGATATAACTAATTGCTTTTTTGATCCGTGCAGAACAATATAATTCAGATCACCATAATTGAGTTCATTAAACGCTTTTTGACTTACACTAAAAATAGATACTGCAATTGCAGAGAAAAGATACTCGTCGACTCTTTCTGGCAAAACATGTGCTATAACTAACCCATCATACCGCATTATTATAAGACCCTCAAGTCCCGGAATTCTTTCTTTCAATATGGAGATAAATTTATATAACTTTCTTCTAAGGTGACTTATTTTATGCTTTGAACTAAAAGGCATATTAAACGCCAGCAAAATTCAACAATTAAGTCTTACGTTATTCACATTGTAATAAGTATTATCGAATATAAAAAAGTTTATACTATAATGATTTTTATATTTAGTATGATGATTCTGGTGACTTAGATGATTTGGAAAGTAGCCTTCATAGGTGATTCTGGTGTTGGTAAGACGTCATTAATACATTATTTTAAAAAAGGAACCATTAGTGATGTAACAAGTACGCAAGGAATAGATTTTTATGGTTTCTCTCGCGGAGATACAAAAATCACTGTATGGGACATAGCTGGTCAAGAATGGTTTAGACATTTAGTTGTTAAATTTATCGAGGGAGCACATATAATTGTTATGGTTTTTGATCTTTCTCGCCTTGAAACACTTCAAAATCTAGTCAATTTCTGGGCAGATGAGGTCAAAAAGCACTCAACTGGGACGCCGTTCATAATTGTTGTTGGAAATAAAAAAGACATTCAGACGATATCAGATGATACTATAAGTGAAGTATTAGACAATTTACGTAAGAAAATTAATTATAATATCTTCATAAAGACATCTGCAAAAACTGGTGAAAATGTTCATAAGTTATTTGATATAATCTTCGAAGCAGCTAAGATCTTTTTAATCATACATAAAAAATAAAAAATAATTTTTCTTTAAGAAAAGAAGGTTTATGAAATGCATTTTCAGCGAATATTGTTAGTATTATTGTTAACTTGGGCGTTAACTGCCACTTTTTTAGCAATATTTTTTGCATATCTTTATCTAGGTGCAGAATCGAAGTTTTCACAAACCATCATTTATGTAAATGTAGGAATTAATTACGGAAACGGAACCTTAATGTGGTATAATAATACACGAGCATTAAATAAAATGTCAGCGTACGAGGTGCTCTTGTTGGTGGCTAATGTAAGTGCTAATGCGGGAGCGTATGGAGTGTACATATTCGGAATTAATGGCGTTATGGAAAACGAGAATTGTTCCTGGATGTACGCTGTATATAATAGAAGTGATGTCGAAGCAATGGCAACTGTAGATTCTTGGGTTTATCCAGCCATTTCCGTAGATAAATTTATTATAAAAAATGGAGATATTATTGTTTTGGTGTTCTTTAATTGGAAAACACATTGGCCACCACCTCTACCAACAAGCACAGAGGATCTAAGAAGGTAAAGACTATCTTGCTTAATGTAGGAGTAATTTTTACCTTAAGTCTCTTTACAACCATGTTATTCTGCTTTTATTCACCTAATAGGGTATTATTCTTTGCTGTGATATTGGTTTTCTTTTCTTTCTTATTTGTGTCGGCTTCTATAATAACTCTATTGTCAGAGCTCAAGGTTATGTCATCTATAAACATAATCATGGCATCAGCATTTGCGGCGTTGATTTTCTCGGTTAATTATTTTAGCATGTTACTTCCGCCATTTTTATACGCTATAATTCCATTTGCAGCTGGATTCTTCTTTTATTTTCCATCATCGATAGCTTATGGTACTTTTAGATACATAACTCGCGAAAAAGGTGCTGCTTTTTTTGTCATGCTCTTATACGGATTTCTATCTGAATTATTTTGGCCAAATTTGCTTTGGTTACCATATTATCTAGCATGGGGTAGTATTTTGGAATTAACATCCGATGAAGATCCTTCACCATTTGAAGGCTTTATTTTTGGTTTTACTGGCGCAGGTTTATCAGTAGATTACATGCTAATTGCTTGGGGCTATTACAGACCAATATTTATTGTTCTTCCTTCAATTATTGGTGATGGAGTTTTATCTTTGTTTGGTTTTTGCATAGGACTTAAGATCGGGAAGGAAATGAGCTCAGTTTTTGGCAGGTGAAGATGATTATATGAGTAGATATATCATATTTGCAAATAATTTATGGTTTAAATATCCAAGAAGCTCTTGGATTCTCCGTGGACTAAATTTTAGAATAAGGGAAGGGGAAAAAGTATTAATTATGGGACAAAGTGGTTGTGGCAAATCTACGCTTCTGCATCTTATTGCGGGTTTGTATCCTTCGTTCATGAAAGGCACATTACATGGTGAACTTAGCGTTTTAGGAATTTCTTGCAGAAATGGTTTACCAAGATTGCGAAGGTATCTAGGTATTTTACTTCAGAATTTCGAGCAAGAGCTTTTAGGACTGACCGTGGAAGAAGAAGTTCTGCTTGACGCATTAAATAGGGGTTTTTCAACGGAAATGGCATTTAAACGATGCAAGGAGATACTCAAGATACTTAAATTAGAAAACTTACGTAAAAGGAGTTCATTGAATCTCAGTTACGGAGAAAAACAGAGAGTCGTTTTGGCATCAATCTTAGTATCTAATCCAGAAATTCTAATAATGGATGAGCCATTTTCTCAAATTGATAGTGAAAACGCGCAAATATTGCTTAACGAAATCAGAAGATTGCAAAACAAGACGATTTTAATAAGTGAGCATAGAATTTCCAAAATCATTAACTATGTCAATAGAGTACTAGTGTTAAATCGAGGAATCATTGCTTATGACGGTGTTCCGACACATAATGTGAAAATGTATTGTGAAATTCCGAAGCTTAAAATAAATAAGAGATTAGGAAATGATGTTTTAATTGCAAGAAATCTGAAATGCGGATACACTAATACACCGCTTCTATATGTGAAAGCAATGAATGTACGTGAAGGTGAAATTCTCGCGATAACTGGTCCTAATGGTACTGGAAAGACGACACTTGGTATGACTCTGGCCGGTATAATCCCACCAATTAGTGGGGAAATCTATAAAAGAGGCAGAATTTACTACATTTTTCAAAATCCTGCAAGCAATTTAGTTTACAAAACAGTATGGGATGAGCTCTTTAATCCTGCTAGTAAATTCAATAATAATCCTCATGAAATAGTCTACGATTTATTAGATGCATTTAACCTTAGGGGAAAAGAAGAACAAAATCCACTTACATTAAGCATTGGAGAGAAAATGAGGTTAGCAATCGCAAGTGCTATTGCATCACAACCAGCAGTAATAATTATTGATGAGCCTACATTTGGTCAAGATATTCAGAATTTGATTGCTATCATGGAGATATTACACGAATATAGTTCGTCGCGATCACATCAATTTGGAGTTATTATCTTAACGCATGATGAAGATTTTGCTAGGAAAGTCTCTGATAGATGTATTAATATAAAATCATTGAGAATGTGATCCAAGGAAGTAAAGATATAAGAATTACGACTATATCAAATTTTGAATTTTTTCTTTCTATTATAATTGGAAATTTCCACTGAAAGCAACGAGTTTCAAGTACGAATGCGAAAGTATATCCATAAATGATTAAAGAATAAATTACATTTCTAAGTGATAGAATAATTACTTTTGTTAGATTTCCTAAGGATGTTTTTTCTCCTTTCATCTTCAAAACAATTAACGATCGCTTTATTTCTTGAGTCACTATAGGAACAAAACGTAATGTAAAAATGAAAGCAATCATTATTTTCGCGGGAATTTTCATTTTACATGCGAATGAAAAAAGTTCGCTTATGCTTGTTGTAAAGATAAAAACGCATGAAATTAAAATAGTTATGGCAAGTTTAAGTCCAATGTTTATTCCATAAAATATTCCCTCTAACACTATAGCGATTCCTTTATTTGCTGTTATCTCTGAAATTATTGGAGTATCAGGAGGAATAATATAAATCAGAATTGTTCCTTCGCCTTCTACGTAATATTCGTAATAAAAGATTGCTTGTGATATGATTGTGGTAACTACCAATATCATTACTGCTTTAATTATCGAGTGAGCAATCTTCGTTTTTGTACTAATAAGTAAAATGAGTGATGCTAAAAAAGTTATAAGAAGAATTAGTGGTTCATTTATTGCCAATATTACAAGAGAGTATGAAATAGTAAGCAATAATTTTGTTTCAGCATGAACTTTTCTAAGCCAATTTTGCTCATTAATCTGATATGCTATAATCATTTCTTATTCCTATACAGTCTCATATTCTCGTAAAATTGTGACCCAAATGATGTCTGTGATGTTTGATATCTTACTAAGCTCATTAGTTATTATATGATATGCTTGTTTTATTGTTCTCAATTTTATATATAAGATGTAATCCCAGTGTCCAGCGACTGCAGAAGCGGTTTCAACTCCACATATTTTTAAAAGCAGTTCTAGTATATTCGATGGTATACCAGCACGAACCTTAATAAATACCAATGCTTTTACTTCTGTGAGAGATAGAACTATTGTTCCAGATAATGTAAGGAATATTCCAAGTATTTTAATAATCCATGTAAGTAGAGGATACTTCACACAAAATACTTCTGGGAGTATATAAGAGAATGCTATAGAAAATCCCAGACCAAAAATTGTTGAAAGGGATGCTAATGCATTAACAATGCTTGTTTTTCCAATTGCTAATGCGCGTATGTATGTTGCATAAGCGAAGAATGTTAAGGTCATGTCTAATGCAAGTAAAGGAAAATATGCAAGAAGAAAAGAAATGCTTCTAGTTACGATTGAGGGAGGATTTATCATTAATTCAAGGATTATGAAAATTAATGTTGAGAATATTGTTAACCAGAATCGTATGTTTAATGAGTCGTAATATGTAGATTTCGATCGTATTCTCCTTAATTCCTTAGTGGCTATGTTAAATAATACGATTGATAAATTATATGGACCAAGCACGATTGCTAATTGGATTAAATCTATTGTTTCTAACGACAATGAAACTAAAAGCACACCTAGCACAATTGTTAGTATGCTCTGAACCTCAACCAAGGAAGGATGCTCTTTTTCGATTATTATATCAGTAATTATAAGATATGCTGGAGTTAGTGATGAGAAAGCTAAAACTGCTGAGGGATCTGGTATGTTAGTTACAATGATGAAGTACAAAATTGATGATAAAGCGTTTGCACCGCTTGCAATTAAAATGTTTTTAAGAAAATCTCCCTTGGGAAAAATAAACCCTCTGAACTGTGGGTCTATGAATGTTCCAAGAAATTTCTTATTGATTTTTATGCAAAAACAAATCATAAGTGGAATTGCAGTTAATGTTCCCGTTAGGAATAGCGTTGTTCCCAAAATCCAGGGATCTCGTATGTATGTCACAGATAAATATGTGTCGCAAGATATAGCAGATGCCGTTAAAAACGCAGAAGTTATTGAAAGGAAATATAAAAGATATTTTCGTCTCATTTATCTCTCCTTTGGTATTCTTTTTCAACGACAAGCGTGATTGTTCTGCTTATGCCTTTTATGGCATGAATTTTATTAGTAATATCATATAATTCCTCGAGGGAATTTACTTCAACTCTTGCTATTATATCATATTCTCCAGCAGTTACAGAAATTATTTGCATACCCTTAATCTTTTTTAAGTTCTCAAATACTTCTGGAGTTTTTCCAGTTTGTACGTTAATCATTATATATGCATATATTTTCATAAGCAAAACCAAGAGTATCACAAATTCATAAATAAGAACTAGCGATTTATTAAATGCACTTTGAACTTTTATTATCCCCTCTTCCTAATTTCCTTTTCAACAACATGGGTGATTGTTTTAAGTATTCCGCTTATTTTGTGTATCTTTTCTGTAACTTCATATAGTTCTTCAAGAGTGTTTACCTCAACTCGTGCTATCAAATCATATTCTCCAGCAGTCACGAATATTTTCGAGATTTCTTTAATTTTTCTCAATTGTTTTAGAATGGCTGATATTTTCTTAAGATCGACAGTGATCATTATATAAGCGCGAATCACGTGCTGATCACGATCTAATTTAACACTAAAATAGTATTAGAAAAAGAAGTTTTATATAGATGCTAAGCGAAGCAAGAACTCCCATTCTCTCCTGACGTTCTCACGTATAATATTAATTAAATCATCTCTTTTCTTTGGTTTAAATAGATGCCTAAATCTCCCTTGGAGCTTAAGCCATTCTTCAACATCAATAATTTTATCTGGGTGGTCTGCTAAATATTTGCTTCTATCAGTTAATCTAAATTTCCTTTCATTTGGATCAAATTCCCACAATGGAAATACGCATGTGTCAGTTGCTAGTTTGGATACAGTTACACTAAGTTTGCCATCAAATCTCCAGCCTCTGGGACATGCGGATATTGCATGTATGAATGCGGGTCCATCGTATTCAGCAGCTTTTCTGACTTTTTTCATAAAGTCGGCCCAATATGCAGGATTTGCCGTTGCTGTGTATGTATTTAAGTGCATTGCTGCTATGTATGCAATTGGTTTTTTCCTTTCTGGTTTTCCGGGAATTACCTTTCCACCAGGGCTTGTAGTTGTAGCAGCAAACTGAAAAGTAGCACCTGATCTTTGAATTCCCGTATTCATGTATGCCTCATTATCATACAAAATATAAATGATTTTATGCCCGCGTTCGAGTGCACCGCTTAATGATTGTAATCCAATATCCACAGTTCCACCATCTCCTCCAAAAACTAATATTGTTGGTAAGTCTCCTTTCCAAGCACCTCTTCTTTTTAATCGTTTGAATGCAGCCTCAACTCCAGCAGCAGTCACTGCGGCATTTTCAAATGCGTTATGAATCCAAGGTACAGCCCATGAAGTATATGGATATATAGTTGTTGCTACTTCCAAGCATCCAGTAGCATTTACGACAACGACGTTATCTGGATCAGGAAGAGCCGCAAAAGCCAGTTTAACAATAACTGGTGCCATGCATCCAGCACATAATCTATGACCAGGCAAGAGTTTTGGTGGTCTCTTTGCCACATCTATTAATCTAGGTGTCCAAGACAATTATGTCACCCAAAACTAAATATATTAATAAGTTTGTTTTATATGTAATAACGCTATTCGTAATCATAACATTGAGTCGGTTATATTATCGCAATTTAAGCGAGATGAATGAGAAAAAATGAGCAGTATGATAATGGAGAAGATCTTTTTTCTAATAGTTTTTGTTTTTTATTTACTACTTATTGTGGCAGCATTAATGGATTTTAAATTTCGACGAATAGATAATCATATAAGTTTTTTATTAATACTTTCATCAATTATTATATCACTAATGAATAGCAAGTCATTTCTGATTATCTCGCTTCTCCTGGTATCTCTCTTCATATTTCTAATACTTGGTATCATTGGTGGTGGAGATTTCAAAGTATTTATGTCCCTAATTTTAGTCGATTACAATACTGCTTTAATTTCAATCGTGGTTTCCCTCTTTATTGCATCAATATCGAAGCAAAATAAAGTTCCTATAGCGGGAATTAGCATAACAATTTATTGTTCTCTTAATTTCATTTTATGGATACTAAGCCTTTAGTTATCCCCTTATATTCCTTAAATCATAATTCTGAAGAACTTATTTTTATTCTCTCGCCTTTTGTTGGAATAATCCATTTAAATTTTCGAATGAAATTTTTAAGGAGAAGAGGCTTTTCAGAGTGCACGGGTATTACTATTCTTGGTTGAACCCTATTGATGAATTCTCGTAAATCAAGTGGTTGAATATGTCCAGAAGCATGAATATAATAAATGGGCACACCAAGGATTTCCAGCCAATTCTTAACCTTCTCAAAAGTTATCTCACTCTCCTCACTAAACGGCTCAGAACTAGCCATAATATATACGCAACTTCTAGGAAATCCAATTTCCGCTAGCGCACTAGTTGACCTTGTTGACAAAACTATAATTAAATTGTCTCTTTTTGCAATTTCACTACTTGTTATCTTTTTATCCTCAGGAAGCCTTTCGAACAATTTTTTCTCCTCAAGATAATAATATCTTTCCTTCTCCTTTGCAATTACAAGGATATCTGGATCGACCTCAAAGTCTTTCACAGTATACTTTCGCTTTAATCCAGCCTCTAAAATTTCTCTTATAATAATGTACCTTTTCCAATCAATGACAAGCTTTCTCCCAGTTCTTTTAGCAGCATAAAGAAAACTAAAGAATCTATCAATGTCTGTTCTAGAAAAATCTGCAATTATATTTCCCTTTATCCTAGAGAATAATTCCGATAGCTTCCTTTCTACTTCATCCTCAGATACATAACCACTAAAATCAATATGCGTTGCCTCAGTAATAAGACAAAGAATTCTCGTATCATACCTCAAGTTCTCAATTGCATTAATAAAATCTTCAGTAAGCCCAGTAGAACCATGCAATCTGAAATCTCCAGTATAAACAATTGGTCCTTCACTAGTGAAGACTATAAAACCATATGCTCCAGGAATACTATGGTCAACATGTATTGGTTTAATCTCCAGTTCACCAATTCTAACGATATCCCCTGTTCTAAAATCACAAATATTGTGCTCAATTCCATCAAAAATTGTATCAACTGAGTAAGCTCTAGAAACTTTACCATATGCATTAAAAATCTTGTGGCAACAATATCCCATGTAAATTTTCGTTCTTCGAGACAATAATGTAATATGACCAACATGATCCATGTGACCATGAGAAACTACAACTCCTTGAATAGGAGGTTCGGGATCTTGAGAAAAATCAAAATTCTTTCTTTTCTCTACTTCAACACTGTACAAATTTTCAATAAGCGGAATTGCTCCAATCTCTATTAATTCTGAAATCGTTTGAGGACGATGAAATGGAAATTGATAATATTTTGAAATAGCCTTAAATGATTTCCCAAAATCTAGGAAAACTTTAACATCATATCCCTCATCTTCCAGAAGAATCTTATTACCTCCAATCTCATTAACTCCTCCGTGAATCGTTATATATATCATTCCATTCCCTAAAGAATTAAAAACTAAAACTGAACAAGTTTCATTAGAGATAATTAAAAGTAAAAGTTTGAAAAGTCAGAGAATAATAAGTGCTTCTTACCCCGAGGAAACTTAGAAATAATCTTTGCAATCCTTTCAATTAACTGATTTTCTAAATCTAAGCTAACCTTCCACTTTAATTGTTTTTCATATGTAACATGAGGCTTAAATTTTGTTTTAATTCTCGAAAAATCTGCTCCAATAAGTTGAATATTCTCAATTTTTCCAAATCCAAGCTTGCTTAAATAATACAAATAACCAATATTTTTCGGAACAAATCCCATGCACTTAGCTACAACACTATCAACTTCCAATGGATTTTCCCCGATGAAAATCCACCCCCATTTCTTAGGTGTACCAGACACCGGGCCATTTCCTTCCATCCCAATCCTACCATCAACAATAGCTAAGTCAGGATACATTATCGCAGCTAACAAAGCAATGTTAAAATTGATTGCAGCATAACCTTGATGTATTTTCGGACGATTATTAACACCAACAATGCCACCAACAGCCACGTTCTTTATTGATAGTGTGACAATAACCGTATCATGTGTTTTTGCACGACATGCGGACATCAAATATTCTGCGTTTATTAATGTCTTTGAAACAGGAATATAAAATTCCTCAAAGTTTTTGTTAAAAATTGGTACTTCTACAGAATCATCCTCATGGATGTCAAAAAGTTCAACATCATATTGTTTAGCGATTTTTGTAAAATTGCTATTTCTAAATCCATCCCAAGTACAGCCTGCAGATCCCTCAGCAATTAAAATTTCTCCAGTAAAACCTAAATTTCGAATATATTTAATAAGCTCCTCAACTATATCACGTGGTGTCATGCTTAAAAGAACATAAGGAGATACCATATTGATCTTTATTATAATACGTTTTAGTCTATTAATTGGAACCAAAACATTTGGAAGAAGGTTCCTAATATTATTAGAAACGAAAACATGTGAACTCTTTTTCATCATTTTCCTCTCTTAATAAAAAAATGCGTGATTAATTAATCTTAAATTTATTTTTCTCACTTATAAAAAATGGAAAATTGGTGAATATCGTGGGGAAAAAGAAAAGGAAAACTTTCTTTGACGATTTCTTTGATGAAATCGATAGGATGTTTGAACGAATGATGGAATCAATGAGTTTCTTTGGTGGGGAAATAGGTGGATTTGGTGGTGGTTCATGGAGCATACAAATAACCCAAGGTCCAGATGGAAAGACAACTGTCTATGCTGAACTTGGTCCAGATGTTGATCGAGATAAGTTTATCGAATACTTAAAGAAGAAATATCCTAATGCAAAAATTGTCGTAAAGGGAGGAAAAAGTAAAGGGAAATTTGAAAGAATTAAAATCGAAAAAGAAGAGACTGAGGAGAGAGAAGAATCAAGACAGAAAACGGGAAAGTTTTTCAAATTATTTGGTGGTGAAGAACAAAGAGAAAGCGAATTATTTAAAGTTATTAAAGTAGAAAAAGAAGATGAATAATTTTATGCACTTGTTGTCAATCTAAGACGAAGGAAATCGAATAATCTCTACAATTCGATAATATATAGTTTCATTAATAAATACGCAATTTACAATATTTTTAGAGAACAAAAGTGATTTACCATGAGTTTCAAGAAGAGTGTTAAGAAAAAATTAAGGAAACTTAAAAAAGCGCTGAAAAAAGCGCTATATGTTATTGCTTATGCAATAGTATTTTTCATTGTAATGCTAGTGCATTGGATTGAAAAATCAAGCAAGGAATAGCTCTTATTTTAATTCAATTGTGCTTACTTTAAGGAAATAATGAATAATTCAATTTTTTGGATAACATCTTGAGAATTTTCACAAAAATTAATTTATTTTGTTTCTCAGTATTTTCTTAAGGTGGATTTTGATGTTTCAAGCATCAAAACTAGAAATAATAATGAATCCAGAGATAATAAGAGGAAAATGGATTATAACTGGATTTCATGGTCTAGGATATATAGGATACTTAACATCTCGATTTCTTGTTGAGACCGCGCTAGATGAAGGCAATGGAAAAAGAGTTGGCTTTGCATTATCTAGATTTATGCCACCATTTTGCGAAGTAAGTAATGGAGTGTGCAAGTTACCATATGAATTTTACGAAATTGGTAATGCTGTAGTCTTATTCATTAGAATGCAAACAATTCTAGAGGAGCAGTACTTGATGGCTGACGCAATTACTGAACTTGCTAAGCAAAATGATGCGAAGGGATTTGTTTTATTAGGTGGAATTGATATTGGAGCGTTTCATGAAGAGGAGCCGTCTATTGTTTATGTTCACAATAAGCCTTTTGAATCAGTTTTACAAGATTTCAAATTAAATATTAAAAAGGCACCAAATGGAATAGTAGTCTCTGGTGGCATAGCGCTTTTCCTTGCATATGCAGAATATAGGAATATACCAGCTATAGCACTTTTTGCACCAACGAAAAGAGGAATTCAAGACTTTAAAGGTGCCGCAGAACTGGCAATAACTGTCACCAATCTGTTAAATCTTCCAATAAATCCGGACAGGATACGAGAGAAAATGAGAAAAAGACTTGCAGAAGCAGAAGTCGAAGCCAAAATTCGCAGAAAAATTGAGCAATTAGCACAGCGTGAAAGAGAAAACGTAGAAGATGTTTCTCAATTATTCACATAAAAAGACTAAGGAACGAGCAAAAATACAACAATTCCAAAGGCAAAGGTAACTAACACTGGAATTATCATTCTCTTTATGACACTAGGTGAATTTACATGAAAATATTCAGCAGTCACAATTACACATGGGTGAACTGGTGACATCACATAACCTAGGAATGAAAAAACGAAGCTCATTGCAACGATTTTTGGAGTTATAAACTTAAATTGAGCTAGATATAATGAAATTCCTACTAACGCTGGAAATTGCATTCTTCCAAGAAGGAAACCAAGGATAAAGGGAATCACAATAACGCTTAAAATAAAACCAATATTTGCAAGAGATAAAGATTTCTCTAGACTTTGCATGGCTATTTCCATATACAACCACATCAGCAATGTTAAAACAAAAAAGAAATGAGGTTTTATTTTCAATGCATTTATCAGTAGCTCCTTTTTATATCCAAAAATTAGTAATGCGAGAATTAAACCAAAAAGTACGCTGAAGACCAACGCAGTAGTTTTTGATAATACTTGTTGTAATATTGCATAGATGAATACGGGTAAAATTATTGGAATCAAATTGAAAAGCAATATTGAATAAGATATTCGTGTTTTTCGCGTTTTAACTTTTATCTTATGCAAGTAGTAAAAATAACCTACACTTACAGATATTGGAAACATAGGAATAATGTATGCTAAAATGTCAAATAGGTTTAAATTAGTGAAAATTGCAAGGAAAAGTAAAGTAGTCTGGAGCGGATATACTAGAAAAACTACATGACGAAAATAAACATTAATTGCACTTTTTACATCTGGAGATACATCAGGCAAAGCTTTATCTACAATAGGCGCACTTAAAATAGCTCCACCCGGCATAGGCAATGTACCAAATAAAGCAGGAATGAAACTAACGGAGATTTTTGGTCTATTACCTAGGCTTCTAACAATAGCTTTAGCAGCGCCCGATTCCGATAATAGACCTCCAATATACGCTATTATCCCCGTTGCAGAAGAAAAAAGAAGAACATCAAGTGAAGTAAGAGTATTTATTATTATCACAAAAGTTTTATCAATACCTAATGTGAATATCCCAAGAACTAGTGATGAAATAATTAGAGCTAACAGGATATTCTTACGTGCTATTACAATCAAAATACCTATTGAGACAATAAACCATAAGTATGCATGAGATAAAGGTATATTGTTCGTAGCAACAAACAAACAATTCATTCAAATTCCCCTAAATATTGTAATCAAGCATTGTTATTGACTATATCTATATTCATTTTTGGAAAAATCGGACGAGTTTCATGAAGTACTTTGTTGGAGTCGATATTGGTGCGACTTGGATACGGATTGCCGTAGCAACTGAACATGGGAAAATAATAGATCGCATAAAAGGAAGAACACCACAGAGGGGAAATCCAAGCATATTATCAAGCGTTATTATTAACTTGATTAGAAAAATGCTAATTCGGAATAATATCAGAAGAGTAGAAAGTATAGGCATTGGATCCATAGGCCCTCTTGATTTAATAAAAGGCGTAATTACGAATCCTCCAAATATATCTATGAAAAACATTCCAATATCAAAACCACTTTATGAGGAATTCAATGTGCCCGTTTACCTAGTTAATGATTGCACAGCGGGTGTTTTAGGAGAGAAAATTTTTGGAGCGGGGAAAAACATCGATAATTTGTTTTATTTAACGTTAAGTAGTGGAATTGGGGGTGGAGCAATAGTAGATGGAAAACTATTATTTGGAAAAGATGGAAATGCGCCAGAAATAGGCCACATTGTAGTTGATTTAAAAGGAAAATTAAAATGTGGATGCGGTGGATATGGGCATTGGGAAGCATACGCTGGAGGTAAAAATATTCCCAAATATGCCAAGTTGCTCATTAAGGAAAAATTTGGAATTTGTATGTTCAAAAAAAGCAAACTATATAATATGGTCAAAGGAGATCCTGATAAAATTACAACAGAAATGATTTTTTCAGCAGCAAAAGAAAACGATGAATTAGCCAAATTAATTGTTGATGAACTTGGTAGAATAAATACCATCGGAGTTGCTACAATAATAAATGTTTTTGATCCCGAACTAATCACAATTGGAGGAGCTATTGCATTAAATAATCCTGAGTTAATATTAAAACCAATTCTGGAAAACATTAGAAAGTATGTAATAAACCGAATACCAAAAATAGAGATAACACCTCTAGGGGATGATATTGTACTGTATGGTGCTCTTGCTATAGCAATGAATCCTCACTATATTCCAAGTAAATTTAGAAGATTTGAGTAGTATTAAACACGTTGTGTGAATTCTTTTACAAATATTTATTGCTATTAGGTTAATATCTAGTCTGATTTTAGTGTCTTCATTATATATGAAAATACGTCATCCGATAGGTACATTACTAATTTTAACTTATTTAAGTATTTAATTGCAGCATCTTTAGTAATTAAACCATGTTTAAAAGCTAAAATAATTATTCCAACGCTACCTTTTACTTGTACTCCAAATTTTCTAGCTAATCGTCTAGCTTCATCATCATCGCAAAGAAAAATGTAGTTTAATTGTTTAGCAAGCAATAATGCAATGATTTCTGCTTTTTTAATCCTAAATTTTCCAGGAAATCTTAATTTTTTAGTCGTATATTTGATTACTTTTATTTTTCCCTCAGATATTGCTCTTTCAATAATTTTTGCATCATCATAACCTAATGCTAATCCAATATCAACAACGTCTCTTTTAACTTCAACAGGAATAACTATCTCATCAAACAAATTCCAAAGCAACCACAATGCACTTATTTTAGCAAGATGTATTAGTGGCCCAGAATTACTTACCGCCTTCAATTTCTTTCAACTCCATAAATATTTCCTCCATCGATAATGGATAATGAATACCATGCTCTTTCATTATATCCTCCATCTCTCTAAATGAGATACCTAGTATTTCCGCTGCCCTCCACACAGTAATTCTTTTCTTTCTTAGCAGATCTAAGATAATTTTAAGTTTCAAATCTTTCATGCCTTCATTTATAACAAAATTAATTACCTCTTCAACATCTAATCCAAGCTCTTCCGCAAGACTTTTAATTTTTTCAAATTGCTCCTTCGTCAATTTAATACTAGTAATTACCATTAAATTACCTCCACTCATCAAATATAGTATAACGCTTTTATTAAGAATATGTTTGCTTTTGCTAATTTTATGTATAGAACTCAATGATAATTAATATCTTTGAAGACACTACATGTCAATTTTTCGTAATTCAATTAATTTAAAATCGCCGCGATCATATAACACTATGATTCCACGACAGATTCTACCAACATAATCAAGCGGCGAGAAAATGGATAGAAGTTTTTTCTCAAAGAACCAAGCATACCCCTCTGGTAAGTAAGTATGGGCTCTTATCATGTACTCTGCACGATTTTCATTCATAAATTTGATGAATGCTTTTTTTCCATAGAACCAAACACCAGGGCCTCTTATGAAATTAGGTTCAAAAAACTCCACATCCTCGGAGGGATCGTTCCAAAGTATTTCAAATAGCACTGCAACTGGGGGATTTTTCCAACCCTTAGTATATTCATTGAGATCCATGATATTCTTGAGATCTCTCGCAATACCTCCATGTAAACAGATTAAACGTCCTTTGTCCACTACTGCTGCTAATGACAAATACGAGAAAACGTTGTTGAATTCTGAAAAAAGTGCTGCAC
>Ga0190313_1000418_pt1 | contig 25571 bp, 51 predicted proteins | sample 4870071011_MG_FD_169989 | JGI IMG/M metagenome (GOLD analysis project Ga0190313, IMG submission 169989) | Hydrothermal vent sediment bacterial communities from Southern Trench, Guaymas Basin, Mexico - 4870-07-10-11_MG | ecosystem: Environmental > Aquatic > Marine > Hydrothermal vents > Sediment ... | reverse complement strand
CCTGGAGGTCTCCGTCCACGGCGGGGCGGTGTCGGCATCCGCAGCGCTCTACGCCGCGTGGCGCAGGCTCGTGGAGGCCGCGGCCATGGTTGACCTGGCCGGTGTGTGCAGCGGGCGCCACCCCGCGGGCTGCGACGGGGAGCCGGTGCTCGGGCGCGACCCCGGCGACGTGCTGTCGGGCTACCCCTACGGCCTCGGCACCGGGTCGAACCACGGCGGGAGGATGGAGGTGGTGGCGGCCGACAGCTACGTGCTGGTCAGCGCCGAGCACAACGCCAGCGTGTGGGGCACCGACATCCTGCTCAGCGACTGGGGCCTCCCCATCGCCTACGTGGAGCGGCCCAGCGGGGCGTGGAGCGTCTTCGTGCCGGGGCGGTGGCTCCTCGAGGCGTGGGCGCGGGTCTTCCGAGACCTGTTCAGGGCGGTTGCCAGGGCCGCGGCCGCGCAGGGCGACCCCGAGTCAAGCCACTGCGTCCTGGGCGAGGAGGCCTGGGTGTGCGTGACGTTCACCGGCGGCGAGACCGCTTAAGCGGTTCTGCACCCGGTTTTCCACGGGGGCCCGGGTTGAGGGTCAGGGTCAGGTGCGTCGTGCTCCGCGCTCGCTACCCCTTTGTGGAGCGCAGGCTCTACACAGCTGCGGAGTGCCTGTGGGGCGGCGGTGACGACATCGGCGACGTCGTGGCAAGGCTCCTCACAACGGTTGCCCAGGCGGCGGGGGACCTGCCGGCGGAGGCCGTGGCCGAGGCGAGGGACGTAGAGGTCGAGGTGGTGGAGCATGGCGGGGGCCGGGGTTAGGGAGCTCCTGGCGCTGAGGGACAGGCAAGGCGCCGTTGTGGCGCTGCGCGTCAGGACTGTTAGGGACGCCGCGCTGCTCAAGAAGGTGCTCGACGGCTACGAGGCCAAGAGCGTGTTCATCTACAGCAAGGGGGAGTGGTGCTCGTCGGAGCTCTGGATGTGGCGGGAGGCGCTTCTGAGGTACAGGCCCCTGCTGCTCTACAGGTACCTCAGGTGCAGGCTCAGGGGTTTCCACCAGGTGTTCCACACCTACAACGCGCGGAGCAACATCTACGCCTTCATCTACAGGCCGTGGCGCATCGTGGTCAGGGACTACGGAGGCTACTACAGCGTCTACCGCGGCGCCCTGGAGAAGATCTACCAGAGGCTCAAGGTGGAGCTCTACGGCCACGAGATAGAGGTGCTGGTGGGGGAGTGGTGATGCCGCGGCCGAGGGGCCCGGCGTGGTACTCGTGGAGCCGGGAGGACGTTGTTGAGGAGGCTGTCGACGCGTCTCTCAGGCTCCTCGGAGCCGTTGTCACGCGGTGCTCCAGGGCGCTGCACGCAAGGGCCGCTGCGAGGATAGCGGCGCTGCTGGAACAGCTGCTGGGGCCCGAGGCCTCGCGGCTCTTCCTCGAGCGGGCCGAGCGGGAGTTCGCAGCGGTCTGCGCCACCTAACCCTTATATATTTAGAACAGGTACTGCACGGGGGCCCGCGATGGTGACCCGGGTCTACACCGGGATCGTGGTCGTCAGGGACGAGGAGCTGGTGATAGTGCACTACGGCGACTACGGCCCGGAGAAGGTCGTGGTGGCGCGCCCCGCGGAGACCGCGGGGAAGCTGCACCTCCTGGTGGAGGAGCGCGGCGTTGAGCAGTGAGGCCCTGGCCCGGGCGTTCCCCAGGGCGGTGCGCAGGTGCTGGGTCCGGGTAGGCGGCTCGGACTGGACGTGCAGCTGCCCGCCGTCGGTCGTATGGGCGCTCAGGGGCAGGGGATGGGTGCCGCTCGACGAGCTGCCGCTCCTGCTCCCCACGCCGCAGGCCAGGGCCGTCGCAAGGAGGTGGGCCCGGGCCGTGGCCGAGGTGCTGATCGGCGCGCCCGACGACCTGGTGCACGCCGACCTCGACGAGCCGCCCTACTGGTGCCGCCGCTTCGGCTCCGCCCCGTGCCGCTTCTTCACGGCGTGCCTAGACGAGCCGCCGGGGACCAGGCTCTTCTACATCGCGCGGAGGGTGTCGAGCGGCGCGGTGCGCGTCGACGGGGCCGGGACCAGGATCTACGTCAACCCGGGGAGGCGGAGGGTCACCCTGGCCGTGCCCGAGAGGTGGGAACCCGACGCCGACTGCTGGTTCGTGCTGTCGTTCGACAGGTCGCGCCGCGGCATAGCGTGCGCATCCGCGGAGGTCGCGGCGAGGCCGTGGCTGAGGCGCGCCCTCGAGATCGCGGCTAGGCTCGTCGCCGACCCCGACATCCAGCTCCTGCTCCTCTGACCTTTTTCCACGGGGGGCGCCTTGCTCGTGCTCGTCGTCAACCTCCTCGGGCGGGAGGACAGGGTCGAGGAGAGGGGCGGGTCCGCCGCATGGGTCCTGAGGTACGTCGCGCCCAGGCCCAGGGTAGAGGTGAACCTCGACAGGTCCGCGGTCGGCGCGGACGAGGCCGCACGCATGGTGCGGGACGCCGTTGAGGGTATGAGGCTGGAGCCGGGCAGCGGTCTGGTGATCGGTGTGGTGGAGGCGCTCAGGGGCCCCGCCGTCAGCGTAGCCGGTGGGCCGGTGAGGGTGGCGGCCACGCTGATGATCGAGGCGGCGGGGCGGTGCGACGCCGAGGCCTGCGACCTCGTGCCGAGCGGCGTCGAGGTGGTAGAGTTCTACCCCGACCAGCATTTTCCACGGGGGCCCTCCATGGGCTACTACGACAACTGCGTCCGCTCGTTCTGGCTCGCCCGCCCGGCCAGGGGCGGGAAGGGCAGGGACGCCGTGTTCGTCGAGGGCAGCACCGTCGTGTACCAGTACCACGCGTGCGAGGTCGTGGTGTGGGACCGCGCCTCCAACACCGTCACCATCGATCACTGCGGGTGGCACACACCGACGACGCGCGACAGGATCAACGCGGTGCTGGCCAGGGCACCGTTCCGCATACCGCTCCGCGTCCTGCTCAGGACCGCGTTCGCCGGGGCGCAGGGGTACTGGAACACAAGCGAGCTCTACATAGAGAGGATGGACACCGGGAGCTACCACCTGTTCAAGGACACAGTCGTGTACCACGTGCAGACGGGCGAGGTCACCGGCCTCGGCCCCGAGGTTATCCCGGCGGCCCCCAGCTCGATAAGGCAGTGGCTCAGGGACGCTGGGTTCAGCAGAACCGGCAGGCAGGTGTACAGCAACGGCAGGGACTCGGTGTACATCTGCCGCGGCTCCAGGGCCATCCTGCTGATGCGGCGCGGCAGGGTGGTGCCCATGGTGTACAACGACTGGTGGTTCTTCGAGGAGGCCCCGGTCAGGGACTTCCTGGCCGCGTGCCCCGAGGCTAGGCGCGGCGACACGGAGCTCTACTCGATCATCGCGAGGATGGTGCTCTGATGCCGCTTATCGAGATCGGGATCGACCTAAACGTGCTTGCCATGGGCATGCTCGCCGCGTGGCTCGGCACCCTCGCCGCTATGCTGCTGGCTGTGCCGCTCGGCGGAGAAGCGGCGCTCGGGCAGGTGCTGTGGTGCTACGTAGTGGTGTCGTCCGCAGCGGTGGCCGCTGCGGCGCTAGACGCAGTGCTCGAGCCCAGGCCCGTCCTGCTCAAGCTCCTGGTGCTGACCAGGCCGTGCGAGGTGATCAGCCTCCAGGGCTCCGTGCCGGGCAGGTACGTGGCGCTGCTCGAGGGCACCGGGCCGCACGGCGGGGGGCTCATCTACGTGAAGGTCACCCGCACCGCGTGCTGCTACGGCGACGGCATCGTCTGGGTCTGCGCCAGGCGGACGCCCAGGGCCGTGGCGTGCCTCTCGAGGGCCGTGGCCGAGGCCCTCATGATCGACAGGTTCGAGGTGCTCAGGGTCGAGGACCGGGACGGGGCGAGGGAGGCGATCGAGCTGCTGGCCGCGGCGATCGAGCTGCGCCGCCTCTGACTTTTTGCACGGGGGCCCGCATGTCCCTGCTCGACCAGGCCCGGTCGCTCGGCGTGGACCGCCCGGTCGGCGCGATGGCCGACCCCGCGGAAACGCTGAAGTTCATCGAGTGGCTGCCGGGCATAGAGTGGTTCGAGGCGTACGTCGCCCTGCTGCTGATACGGTCCAAGGGGCTCAGGGAGCGCTTCGGGTTCAAGGGCAGCGACCACTGCCTAAGGATAGAGGTGGTGCCGGGCTACCTCGAGGACCCGAGGCTGAGGCTCTACCTCGTGCTGAGGAGGCTGGCGCTGCTCGCCGCCAGCTCGGACCAGCTCTACCTCTACGAGCGGCACACGGACCGCGGGATCGAGCGCTACCCCATACCCCCGGAGCTGGCCACGGTTATGGTGACACCGAACCCGGCGAACTGGGTCAAGGCGTCGCTCGACGCGGCGAGGGAGCTGATGGACAGCATGTACGGCGCGGTGATGAACCCCGGGAGGGCCGGCGACATAGTGCGGCGCATCGACGTGAGGCTAGGGGCCAACGCGATGAGGCGGACCAGGCACGTCTTCCACATGATCGACGTTGACGACCGCTCGCTCTTCAAAGAGGTGCTCGACATGGTGCACGGGTACCTGGGGTACCGCCCCGCCCACATCGAGACGCCGAACGGCGGCCACGTCCTGGTGCGGGTCGGCGGCTTCGACAGGGACACGGCGAGGCGCTGGTTCTCCGAGGTGCCGAAGAGGCTCGGGGAGATGGCGAGGGGCGCGGGCGACCCGAAGCTCATCGAGTACAAGAAGAACTTCCAGGAGCCCGCGCCGGGGATCAGGTACCGCGGGGACTTCGTCCCGAGGTTCCGCCCCGAGGAGAGGTGACGCCCCGTTTTTCCACGGGGGCCGGGAACATGGCTCCGAAGGCCCGGGTCTCGCACTACGACGTGTTCGCCGTGCCGGCGTGCCGCGACGTGGACAGGGTCACCCTGTGCTTCGACTGCACCGTCGTGAGCGCGCGGTGGCGCGACCTGATCGAGCTGCTGAGGATGTACGGGGAGGAGACCAAGGTGTCGCAGATCACCGCGGACGCTGTGGAGGAGCTGGGGGAGGCGGTGCAGCTGCTGCTGCCCTGCCACACCAAGGGCATGGAGTCGGTCGTGGTCCACGTAGCCTTCGAGCACGACTCCGTCATCGTGGCCCTGGAGTTCGACCACTTCGAGCACTGCGACAAGGAGGACATGGCCGCGATCCTCAAGGTGATGCACGAGGCCGAGCACGTGTTCGGCGGGGCGGCGATGCTCGAGCTGCTGGACTGCAGCAAGGAGCTCGCCGTGATCGAGCTGCTGCTCGACACCCCCGACGACTTCTACGACGCGATGTTCTGGCGCGGCTTCGCCGACTGGCTCGCCAGGGCGGTCGCCGAGGGCAGGGTCGAGGACCGCGACCCGTGCGAGGACTGGCGCAGGTGGTGGTACGAGCAGCTGCGGAGCATCCTCGAGGACGAGGAGAACGCCCTGTGGGGCGAGTAGCGTGGGCGGCGAGAGCATCAGGGAGCTCATGAGGGAGCTCGGCAGGGGGATGAAGGCGGCGGGGCTCCAGCTGCTCTGCGTGGCGGGGAGGTGGACCGTCGCGTACACCGAGAAGGAGACGGGCATCGTCGTTGGGGAGGAGGCCGATGCTCTCTGCGCCATGGCGAGCGGCGAGTGGGTCACGATCTACGTGCCGGGCGAGGACCCGTGGAGCCCAAAGGGCTTCGTAGCGATCCTGGCCCCGGAGGAGGACAGGACGTGGCCGCCCCACGCGACCGAGGAGACCGAGAGGAGCGTCGCCGAGTTCCTGCGCCGCGCCCTGGAGGTGTGCGACAGGCTAGCGGCCTTTAGGCGGCTCTAACACCTTTTTACACGGGGGCCGAGACCATGCCCGTCCCGGTCGACCGCATCGTCCTGATGGACAGGATGATCCTGATTGGGCCTCCGGGGATCGGCAAGACCGAGGTCGTTAAGCAGCTCTCGATGCGGGAGGCGAGGAGGCTCGGCAGGACCTTCGTCGACGTGCGCAGGATGTCTAGGGAGACCGCCGAGGAGGTGAGGAGGCACCCAGAGCGCTTCTACCTCTACGTCAGGATAGTGGCGCCGCACGTCATGCCCGAGGACCTTAGCTTCCCGAGGCGCGCCGATGACTACGTAGAGTTCGTCGGGCCGAGGGAGATAGCGCTGTTCACCCTCGAGGGGATCCGCGGCACGATATTCATCGACGAGATCACGAACGTGGCGAGGCGCGACCAGGAGGCTATGTACTACAGCATCCTGCAGGAGAAGGAGGTGGGCTGGGGGCTGAAGATCAGGGACGAGGTCTTCGTCGTCGCGGCGGGGAACCCGCCCGAGGTGAGCAGCAGCGCGTCGCCGCTCCCGGCGCCGCTGATAAACCGCGGCACCGTGATAAGGGTGAGGGAGCCCTCGATAGAGTCCTGGGTGCAGTACATGGACTCGACCAGGCCCGCGTGGGCGAGGGAGGCCGCGGCGTACCTCGTGGCGTTCCCCGGCGACTTCTACAAGCCGCCGAAGGACACCGCGACCCTGGAGAACTTCCCGACCCCGAGGTCGTGGACCAGGGCGGCGGAGCTGCTCGCAACGAGGCTCAGGGGCGCGCCGCAGGACCTGGTCGCCGAGGCGATGGCCGGTACCCTCGGGCCGGAGGTCGGGGCCAAGTTCGCCGCTTTCCTCAGGAAGCGCCCGCCGAGCGTCGACGAGGTGCTGAGGCGCCCCGCGGTCCTCGACGAGGTCGACATAGAGCTCGCCGCCCTCGCGCTCAGCGCCCTTGCGCAGCGCCCCGGGCTGATCATCGAGAGGGGCGAGAGGCTGATCAGGTACCTCGCCGAGCACTCCGAGGAGAAGCTGGTGATGATGTTCAAGATGATGAGGCGCGACGACAAGTCGAAGGTGATAGACCGGTACTACGCCATCGTCGGCGAGGCCGTCAGGAAGATAATCAGCTACGGCTACGACCTAACATAACCCTTTTCCACGGGGGCCGGCATGTGGTGCCACGCATACCTCGTCTCGCTGGAGAGCGGCCCCGCCGAGCTCCAGCGCACCTACCACGAGACCGTGTGCCTCGACCCCACAGTGATCCTGTTCAGGAAGAGGCTGACTCGTGCCCTGGTGATAAGCGGTCTCCTGGTCAGGGCCGCGCCGCCGCGCTGGGTCGAGCTGCTCTGGAGCGGCGCCGGGCCGCCGCCCACCGAGACCTGCGCCGCGGAGCTCGCGCTGCTGCCGGAGCGCTCCAAGCCGCTGTTCTACGCGGTCCTCGACGCCGCGGCCAGGGCTAGGTGGAGGCGCCACGAAGAGGTTAGGGAGGGGCTCCGCCGCGTCCTCAGGGCCGCCCTCGAGGAGCTGCTGTGAGGCGGCCGCGTTGCCCTGCTCGGCAGACTTCGTACTCAGGGCGGCTGAGCCGCCGGGTCGCCGCGTCCTGGACGATCCCCCGACGTACCTACACCGCGCGGAGCTCATGGGCAGGGAGGCGACGGTCCTCCACACCCTGGTGATGGACACGGCGCTCGGCGACAGGATGTGGCTCAGGCTGGTGTGGACCGGCTCACCGGTCGACTGCAGGGACGCGCTAGGGGAGCTCGGGACGAGCGGCGACTTCGCCAGGAGGTTCCTGGCCTACGTGCTCTCCAGGCCGTGGAGGGGCGCTGAGGGCGAGAGGCTGAGGCTCCTGGCCGCCCTCTTCGCCTAGCCTTTCCCCACGGGGGCTCCCCATGCCCCGGCCCAGGTTCGAGATACCGGAGCAGGAGCTGCGGTGGGTCGCGGTCGAGCTGGCGAGGAGGCTCGAGGACCTGATAAGGGCGGTTGGGAGCGACCTGCTGATCGACCGCGTCAGGGAGATACTGAGGGACCTCAACGAGGGCAGGGTCGGGCTCAACGACCCGGTGACCGTTAACGTGGAGCTCGTGGTGACCCCGGCGGACATCATACAGATAGCGTCAAGGATGAGGAGCATAGCCAGGGCGCTGCCGAGCCGCCGCCCCAGGGTCACGCCCGACGAGGTCGAGGAGGTGTGCAGGCTCAGGGAGCAGGGGCTGGGCCCCTCGGAGATAGCGAAGCGGCTCGGGATCAAGCGGACCCGCGCCATGTACATAGCGTACAGGTACTGCCGCTGACGCGCGCCGCCACACCCCTTTTTAATATATATATAGAACAGGTACGCACGGGGGCCCGCTATGGACAGGCGGACCGAGCTCAGGCGCGCCCTGAGCTTCCTGATAATGAGGTCGCCGCTCGTCGGGTTCCTGGCGTCGTCGCTTGGCTACGTAGCGGTCGAGGACCCGTCGCAGCCCCCGGCGTGGACCGACGGGAGGCGGATATACCTCAACTTCGCGAAGCTGGGGAGGGGCGCGGACGTTGTCGCCGCAATAGCGCACGAGGCGCTCCACGTCGTCATGCTGCACCCGGTGAGGATGAGGAGGATCATCGAGTACTACGGCCCGGCCGACCCCGCGTCGGCCAGGGCGCTCATGCTGCTCGTGAACTACGTGCAGGACGCCAAGGTGTGGCAGTACGGCCACGACAGCTTCGAGCGGATCAGCAACGTCACCCTGGAGGACATAGAGCGGCTGGGCGTGGGCGAGCCGCACCGGAAGAGCGTCGAGACCATCGTCGACGAGCTGCTGAGGAAGGGGGGATCCGGCGGCCAGTGCGGCGGCGAGGCCAAGACGAAGAGGGGCAGCCTCTGCATACCGCTCAGGCTGCGCAACTGCCCCTGCAACGACGTGAAGCCCGCGGAGGGCAGCGGCGGCCGCGGCGAGGAGCGGGGCGGCGGGGAGGGGCGAGGTGCTGAGGGAGCCCGCCGACGAGATAGCGCGGGCCAGGGACGCCAAGGAGCTCGAGGAGGCGCTGAGGCGCAAGCTAGCCGAGGCGCTCGTCGCGGCGAAGCAGGCGGGGACGGTGCCCGGCGGGCTCGAGGAGCTGGTCGAGTCGCTGCTCAGGCCGAAGCTGCCGTGGAGGGCGCTGCTCCGCGCCGCGGTGGAGCCCGCGATCGGGAGGGACGTGCGCAAGGTCTTCAGCCGCCCGTCGAAGAAGGCGATGCTGCTCGGCGTCGAAGAGGTGCCGTCGCGCCGCACCATGGGCTACGGCAGGGTGCTGGTGCTGATGGACGTCTCCGGCTCGATAGGGCAGGAGGAGCTGAGGCAGTTCGCCGCCGAGATAAGGTCGATAGCGGGTGAGAGCCACGAGGTCGTGGTCATCGAGTGGGACGCGGAGGTGCAGGGGGTGCTCGAGCTGAGGAGCGCCCACGACGCGAGGAGGATAAGGGTGAGGGGCGGGGGAGGCACGGTCATAAGGCCCGCGCTGAGGCGCGCGCTGGAGATGATGAGGGGCGGCGACATCGTGGTGATCCTCAGCGACTGGGAGATCTACGACGTCGATGCGGGGGAGACACAGCGGCTCCTGCGGGAGGTGGCGAGGAGGGCCGCGGCCGCCTTCGCGGTGACCACCTACGCCGAGCCCAGGACCCCGCCCGGGTTCAGGAGGCTAAGGATAGACCTGTCCCAGCGCGACTGATTTTTCCACGGGGGCCGGTATGGGCGACTTCACGGAGTGCGTCCGCGGATGCGGCGACGACCCTAACTGCCTAAGGGGCTGCATCAGGGAGGCGCTGGGCAGCTCCGTGAACGACGCCATCGAGGAATTCGCGCTGAGGTGCTTCAACGAGTGCGTCAACGCGGGCGGTGACAGGGCCGCTTGCCTAGCCGCGTGCGCAGCCAGGGAGGCGGGCTACTTCTTCGCCGGGGAGGAGGACGAGTGGGTGGAGGAAGAGGACGACGAGTGGTGGGAGGACGAGGAGGAGTGGGAGGAGGAGTGGTAGCGTGACCGAGGAGGTCTTCACCGTCGGTGGGAGGCGGTTCCGCTGCGTCTACCCACCGTCCACGAGGCGGGAGGAGGTCGAGGAGGCCCTGTCGAACGCCTCGTCGGACCCGGTGGTGAGCGGCTCGACGGTTATCGGCGCGGCGCACCCCTTCGTCTGCTACGAGGAGTGGGTCTGCGGCGGGGCGGTCGCCGGGGTCGCCGCCCCCCTGACCACCACCTACGCAAGGGCGACCATCATGCTCAGGAGGTGCCCCAAGGGCTACGCCAGGCTGTGGAACGGCTTCGTAGAGGCCGCCAAGTGCGGCAGGTACATAGCCCTGTTCTTCTGGCCCATCGGCATGTACGCGGTCCTGGACACGCGGTCGGGCGACTGGTCCTGCCTGCCCAGGGCCCTCCCGAAGAGCCTGGAGCTGGCCAGGGCGGCCGCCGAGGCGGTGGGGAGGCTCGACCGCGCCGCCGCCGACAGGCTCCTCGCGCTGCTCAGCGTGTAGGTGGTGGCCGTGCCGTACATCAGTCTCCGCCTGCGGCCGGTGGAGACGGAGAGGGCGGCTAACATCGCCCTCCTGGCCGCTGTGGCCACCGGGCTGGCCACCATGGCCCTGGCCGCCCTCGGCGCCGCGCCTATATGGGCCGTCGCCCCGGCCATGATCGTCGTGGGGCTCGCGGTGTACACCGTGCTCGGCACGGGTTTCGAGATCGAGGGGGTGCTGATGGCGGCCCCGTGCGAGGTCGTGAAGAGCGATTACATGCCCCTCGGCTTCGAGTTCACCACGGTGCTGCTCGTGAGGGTGGGCGGCGACCCGTGGTGGACCACCGCCTCGGTGTACAGCGGCAGGGACCTGCTGAGGCGGCGCGTGGCCTGCGTGCACGTGGGCTACGGCAGGTGGCTCTGCTTCCTGGTCGGGCACCCGAAGGCGCACCTGTGCCTCGCCAGGGAGATGCGGAGGAGGCGCATCGAGGTCCGCGCGGAGGAGACGGAGTGCGACCACCCGTGGTGCCGCGTCATCCTCGGGGACCTGCTCGCGGCCCAGGCCATAAACAGCCTCTAGCTCTTTTTCCACGGGGGCCGCCGTGGCCACCTTCGTAGTGCTCGACACCGAGGACTTCTTCGACGCGCTGCTGCTCGGCGCCCTCTCCCTCCTGGTCCTCGGCGGTGTGGCCGGGGGTGTCGGCGGGCTGCTTGGCGATGCGAACCTGGTGGGCTTCTCGGTCCCCACCATGGTGTTCGGCGTGGCCGCCACTGTCCTGGCGATGGTGCTCGACACCGTTGGGTACGGCCCTGAGCCGGTGGTGCTGTACGCGTCCGTGCGCGGCTGCGAAGAGGTCGAGTTCATGCGCCTGTCCGGCTACGCGAGGAGGCTCTACTACGGCGACGGTCTGTGGGTCTACAGGGTGTCGCGCCGCGTCGCGTGCTACTTCATACCGTTCAGGAGGAGCAGGGCGCTGTGCGTAGACCTGCGGAGCCCTCGGGCCCTCGGCTGCCTCGTGCGGTACATCCAGGGCGCCAGGGTCAGGCCGCTTCCCCTCAGGGGGGACGAGGTGCTGGACCTCATCTCGGTCGCGGCAGGCATCGCGTGAATGATGTCAACGGCTCGAGGAGGTCATGGGTGAAGGCTCCTCAACAGCTTTTTAAAGCGGTTTCCAACCTGTTCACGGGGGCCGGAACATGTCCCTGCTCTCGAAGCTGCTCCGCCTCGAGGTGGACGGGTCGCACAGGATGACGCTGTGGCTCGCCGCCGCGGTGATCTCGGGGTACGGGACCTACATAGCGTGCGGCGAGGTGCCGTGCCCCCAGGGCGCCGAGCCGCTCCCGGACGGGGTGGAGAAGACGTCGATACCAAGGCTCGTGCTGGCGGCGATCGCGGGGGTGTAGACGTGCTCGAGAGGTTCATAGAGGAGTTCGTGCTCAGCGGGGAGCGCAGGGCCGGCGAGAGGGAGCGGTCGGCGGTCAGGCTGGTGGTGGGGGCGCTGCTGGCGGGCATGCCAAGGGAGGTCGAGGAGGTCGAGGACGAGCTCAGCGGGGCGGGCTTCGCCGACTTCGTCGTCGGGGCCGCGAGGTACGCCGCCGGGCTCAGCAGGAGGCTGCTCAGGCTCGCGGGGGACGCGGCCGTAGCAACCGCCGCCGCCCTGAGCGGCTCCCCCGCGATGACGACCCTCGTGGCGATCCTCAACGCCCTGGCGGTCGCCATGAACCTAGCCCAGCAGGGGGCGCCGGAGGCCGGGCGCGTCGAGGACGTTATATCCAGGCGGTTCTCGGGCCTGGGCGAGGATGCCAAGGCCGCTTACACTGCCCTCCTGGTGTTCAGGGCCTGCAACGCCGCGCTGCGCGCCGCGGGCGTGAGGCCTGTGGCCCACCCCTACGTCGTCGTGGAGGCGTACAACGTGCTGGGCAGGGGCCTCGCCGACCTGGCCAGGGCGTTCAGCGAGAGCGGCTTCATGGTCACAATCGACACCGAGAAGAGGTGGCTCTACGGTGGCTAGCGAGCTGAGGTGGCCCGGCGAGGTCGTCGCCGTCGCGCCGCGCGCCCTGCTCTACATCTACGACTGGGGGGACGTGATCGCCCCGGTGCTGGTGCGGGGCGGCAGGGCGTGCTTCGTCAACGGCGTCGCCAGGCGCGCCGAGGAGGCCGTCGAGGCGGCCGAGAAGTGCCTATCGCTGCCGCGCTGCCGCGTGGCCAGCGCCCACCTGAGCCCCGGCGAACCGCCGTACATCATGTGCCTAGACTGGCCCATAGAGCTCGACGCGCCGGCCGTGCCGGTCCCCCCTGCGAGGGCGGCGGTCGCGGTCTTCGGGGACCGGGGGGCGGTGTCGATCGCGCTCAGGGAGCGCGAGCCGTTCGCCGCCGTGCTCACCGTGAACAGGACCAGCTACGTCGCCCCGGGGCCGAGGCGCGAGGCGGCGAGGGCCCTAGCAAGCCTAGCGGCGTCCATGGACCTCGACATCGAGGTCGCGGCGCTCGCGGCGAGGGCCGGGTTCTACGAGCTGGCCGCCGAGCTCACCCTCTAGCTTTTTCCACGGGGGCCGGGCCATGGAGTGGTCCCACTCCGTGCCGGAGCGCGTCGTGATCGACGCATACATAGACGTGAAGGGCCTGCTGAAGAAGCTTATTGAAGGTATCAGGGCGGTCAAGCCGAAGCGCAGCAGGTCCACCGGCGAGATCGACAGGAGGTACCTCCCGTCGTGGTACACCGACGGCATGGTGGGGCTCTACGTGGAGCGCGCCGCGGTGTTCACATCCACCGTGTCGGAGTACGTGGCGCGCGCCGCCGCGAGGTACGCGGCGTGGTGCGAGGAGGCCAGGTGGCTCCCTGGCCTCTACCTCCTCAGCACGAAGCTGTTCCCGGCGTCGGCGATACCGGCCGTGGTGGCGAAGCCGCCGCAGATAACGTCTCCGGAGACCTGGGACCCGGCAAGGGTGATAAAGCCGTCGAGCTACATAGCCTTCGGCTTCCTCCCGGTGAGGGGCAGGGGCGACATAGTGGCGAAGTACTTCGCCTCCCAGTTCTTCCCCGTGGTCCAGGTCCAGGCCCCGAGGCTGCGCAAGCTGCTGCCCCCGGTCGCCAGGGTCTACGAGAGGTCGCTGGCGCGCTACCTCGCCAAGGGGGACCCGGAGCGCAAGGCCAAGGTGAAGGCGATCAAGGACGCGATCAGGGTGTGGATAGGGAACGCGTGGCTGGTGTGGGCCTGGGCCGCGTGGAGCGCCGGAGCGCTTAAGAGGCCGCCGCTCCCCTACCACCTCGCGAGGGAGCCGGAGCTGCACCTAGGCTACATGATCGACCCGGCGGAGCTGCTCAGCGGCAGGGGCCCGATCACCAGGAGCGACATCGCCGAGGCCACGTGGAGGTGGCTCATCGAAGCCGCGCCCAGGGCGTGACCGAGGACGACGTGAAGCCCGTTCCGGAACCGAGGACCAGTTCCTGCCCGACTGGTGCCCGAGGACGATATGGAAAACACGTATTATCACCGAGGACTGGGATACACTGGGAGCAGCTGTTTACCGAGGACCTGGGTGTGCGCGAAAGTTTGCCGAGGACGAGATAGAGCTCCAGGAGACGCCGAGGACGCTGAATTGCGCATTCCGAAACCGAGGACCATGCCGGCGCCGGCCTTTAACCGAGGACGTTAGAACGGGCGTAACCTCGCCGAGGACCGGGGTGAGCGCGATTGATCACCGAGGGCCCCTCCCAGCACATATTTACACCGCCTTTTTCCACGGGGGCCCAGGTGTGCAACATCTACATAAGCTACGTGTCCCTGGAGCCGGTGCCGCAGGGGTGGCGCGGGGCGGACGGGACGCGCGCCTACCAGGTCTTCGTGGGCTCCGGGATCGTGGAGGTGAGGTGCCCGCCGTACGGCGTCCTGATGGTCGTCGGCGGGGGCGCCGGGGAGTGCGCCGGTGTCTTCGCGGAGTTCCTGAGGCGGTACGCGTGGGCCGCCCCGTGCATAGCGAGCGCCCTCGACATAGTCCCTGGTGAGGAGGCGTGGGTGAGGGAGCTGCTGGAGAGGGTCCTGGCGCTGATGGCGGTGTGACGTGCTACGCGTACGCCATCGGCCGCGGCGAGCTGGCGTACATAGCCGACATGCTCTGCTCGCTGTACGCGCAGCTGCTCCACCTCAGGTACGTAGTCCAGGTCGCGTGCGGCGACGTCCAGCTCGTGTTCATGTGGGGCCCCGTGGACAGGCCGCTCAGCTGCGCCGCCAGATTCGCACGCTTCGTAAGGGAGCTCGGGGAGCCGGGGCTGGCGCGCTGCCTCGCTGACCACGCCGGCGCGCCGGGCGTTATGGGCGAGCTGCTCAGGGCGGTGCTGACCCACCTAGCTCTCTAGAACCGTTTTTACGCTTCGCCGCCCACGTATACACGGGGTGCCCCCATGTCGTTCAGGAGGCTACCCGATCCCCGCTCCCTGGTCAGGTCCGTCTCCGGCAGGGTCCTGGTCACCTCGGTGCACCGCGACATCAGGAGGCAGGCCGAGGCCATCAGGAGGGCGTACCGCGCCGGGCTGATCGGCGAGGTCGTCGTGGTGTGGAGCGGTGAGCAGGACCGGGCGGCGGCGCTCGAGCTCTGCAGGGAGCTGAACGGGGAGCCGAGGTGCACAACCGCGTCGTTCGAGGACGCGGTCCAGGGCCTCACCCTGATGGACGAGGTCGCCATGATGCCCGCGGGGCGCTCGTCGCTGGTGGCCGCGGTTGCCTACGCCTTCGGGCAGAGCGGCACGAGGGTGATGCTCATCGGCTGCGGCGAGACGAGGTGCACCGCAATGGACATAAGGTCGCTGAGGGTGGTGACCAGGGTGGCGAAGGGTGGGTGACGAGGAGCCGGTTGACTGCTCCCAGGTCGAGGCGAACCTCCGGCACTTCATCCTGAGCCGCGGCGCCTCCGCGATAGAGATCCTGCGCCGGATCCTGGAGGTGGACAGGCGCTTCGACAAGGAGGGGTCGCTGGGGTGGCAGTGGCACGACGTGATGCTCTCCCCCGCGACGCTGCAGTACCTCGTCAGGCTCGGCGCGGTCAGGATCACGTTCAAGTCGAGGCGCTACACCCACTACAGGCTGCGGTGCCGCGACGTCGTTGAGCGCCTCCTGAAGGAGGGGCCCAGGCCCGTCGGCACCCTCTACGGGAAGGGCGAGAAGATAGACATCGACAGGCTGTTCGACGCGATCGAGAACCACGACGACGTGAAGGAGGTGTTCCGCTACGCCCTCACATCGAACGACCCGGTCCACGTCCTACTGATAGGGCCGCCGAGCAGCGGGAAGACTTTATTCATTCTCTCATTAGAGAAGCTGCCGGGGGCGTTCTTCGTCGTCGGGTACCGCTCGACCAAGGCGGGGCTCGCCGAGGTGCTGCTGACCATGAGGCCGAGGTACCTCCTGATCGACGAGATCGACAAGATGGAGTACCGCGACATCAACATCCTCATAAACCTGATGGAGGAGGGCAGGGTGAGCGTCCACCTAAAGGGGCAGCACATCGAGGAGCGGATGAAGGTCTGGGTCTTCGCCACGGCCAACACAGCGAGGCTGCCCCGGTACATAACCTCGAGGTTCGAGCCGTTCATAATCCACTTCAGGGAGTACACCAGGGACGAGTTCCTCAGGATAGCGCCCAGGGCCCTCTCCAAGCTCGAGGGGATCAACGAGGAGCTCGCGAGGTACATAGCGGAGCGCGTCGCGCGGTTCACCACGGACTTCCGCGCCGCGAGGAACCTGGCGAGGAGCGTCAAGCGGTTCCAGAACGACCTCGAGGAGGCCAAGAAGAGGGTGGACGCGATAATAGGGATCCTCAGGAAGCGGCGCCCCTCGTGGAGGTAGCCATATATTTTTTTAAACGCCGCCCCGGCTGCTCGATCACCTCTTAAGCGCGGCGGCTATGGCAATCAGCGCCAGCGCGAGGGCGCCGCGCCAGAGGTAGCGGCTCGTGGCCCTCCTAGGCGGGGCCTCGCCCGCGACCGCCATGAGCCTGGCGGGTATCGGCAGGCCCTGCCCGAAGGTGTTGTCGGGCCCGGGCTCCCCGAGGTCCTCGCAGCCCCTGCTGAGCGCGGCTGAGAAGCCCTCGAGGCCTATGTCGCCCGCGGCCTGCAGCGCTATCGCGGCTATGCCCGCGACCACGGGGGCGGCCTGCGAGGTGCCGCGGTGCGCCGCCGCCGAGGAGCCGAAGCCTGTGGAGACCACCGCCTCTACCGGCTGCACCTGGCCGACGAGGTCGCCGCACCCGCCGAACGCCACGGCGTCGGGCTTCACCCCCCATGTGCAGTACGACGGGCCCCTCGACGAGAACCACGCCGCCTCGCCCCTCGCCACCCTCATGCAGACGCTGCCCACCGCCACCGCGTCGGGCACCATGCCGGGGCACGCCACCGTGCCGGGCTCCGGGCCGTAGTTCCCCGCGGCCGCAACCACTACGGCCCCCCTCGCCGCCGCGGCGGCTATCACGTCCCTGAGCGCGGAGTGGCAGCACTCGATCAGGGCGCCGAGGCTGAGGTTTATCACCTTAGCGCCCAGGGCGATCGCCTCCTCCACGCCGCGGACCACGTCGGCGAGGCTGGCCTTGCCCCCGGGCCCAACCACCTTGACGTCTATGATCTCGGCGCCGGGCGCCATGCCGCCGAGGTGGTGGCCGTCCAGGAAGCCCTGGCGCGCCGCGGCTATCCCGGCGACGTGTGTGCCGTGGTCTATCGACCTCCCGCCCCCGACCAGGTCCCTGCGCTCAACCACCTTGCCCCTGAGCAGCGGGTTGGAGTCGTCGACACCGGTGTCAACGATCGCTATCCTGATCCCCCTGCCGTCGAGCCCCACCTCCCACAGCTCCGGGAGGCCCAGCTCCGCCGCTACGTCGAAGCTCGTCACCAGGGACGCGGAGGGGCTAAAGGGCGGGGCTCCTGCAGCACCTGTATCTCGTACCCCGCCTCCTTCTCAACCCTTACAACGAGTGGGCTCCGGAGCAGCCTCTCGACCGCCCCGGGCGGCACGTCGGCGACGACGTACGGCGCGTACCTCCCGACAGCGACGACCCTGCCGCCGAGGGACTCTATCAGCGACACCACGTCCCCGACCCTGTCCATGGAGACCACGGTTACCGTTACGCGCAACCGCTCCACCCAGGACCTAACCTGTACTACCAACAATATAAGGCTAGCCCAGGATGCGCAGCGCGGCGTACACCGCGACGAGCGCCACCATGAACGCCGCTACGGCGGGGCCGGCGTCCCTCAGGAACTCGGCGATGTCGTGGGCCGCGGCCCAGACCCTCGACCCGGCTATCAGCGCCACTATCCCCACGCCCAGCGCGCCGAGGATACCGACCACCACGGGGACGAGGAACTGGGGCTCCACATCGCTCGACTCGATCCTGAGCTCCCTCCCCTCCTGCACAACGGTCCTCCCAAGCCTCTTCCTCAGCACAGCGAGCTCGCGCTGGGTCAGCGGCCTCTCCAGCACCACGACGAGCTCCGGCACCGGCTCCCCCGCAGTACCTGTACTATATAAAATATATAACCGTTCCCTGCCCAGTTAGGCGCGGTGGTAGCTTGACCGACCTCTACATCAAGGTGATCCACGACGGCAGCGGCGTCACTGTTCTCTGCCGCGGTCCCAGGGCCCAGTGCGAGATGCTGAGGCTCGTAACCGAGGCTGCGCTGTCCATGGCGGGCGCGCTGAGCGAGGCCGCCTCCATGGAGAGGCCTCAGGACGTCGACGTCGAGAGGCTCGCCGAGCTGGTGCTGGAGGCGCAGCGCCGCCTGATAAAGAAGCTGGAGGAGCTCAGCGGCGGCGCCGGAGAGCCCTAGACGCGGCCGCGGCGCTTACCGCCACGCCCATGGCCCCGGCGGCGCCTATAGCGAGCCACTTCGCCAGGTCGACCCACTCGCTCTGCTCGCCCGGGGGCCTGTAGCCCTCGGGTGCCTCCACGTAGGCCACCAGCGCCACCGAGCCGTTGGCGCAGACCGTCCCCCACGCCCAGTTCTTCCTTATGTGTATCTCGAGCTCGACCCTCGGCTTCTGCCTGATCAGGGAGTAGTCCACGGGGACCCTGTCCTCGTAGCGCCTCGGTGCGCAGCCCTGGAGCGGCTGCCACGGGTTCGACGCGCTCCAAACCCTCGCGCCGTTCAGGTACAGCGCGGCCTCGTCCACGCCGCAGTCCAGGGTCAGGTCGACGTCTAGGTACAGCGCCAGGAGCCTAACCCTGCCGCTCTCCACGTCGCTCACGAAGGGCGACAGGTCCTTCTCGAACCTGGCCGTGTCGAGCCCGTGGCCAAGGACCCCGCACGCCGCGCCCTCGAACAGGACGTACCTAACCCTTTGCTGCGGCACCGCCCTGCACCCCGCCGGCGAGCCTCTTCATTATGCCGTGTATGAGGTCGCTGCCGAAGTACCCCACCACTATCGCCATCACCCCGTCGGGGAACCCGAGCCTCGCGTGCAGGAACCAGTAGACGATGCCGCTGAGGAAACCCACCACCAGGTGCCTCACGCTCTCGAAAGCCCTCAGCTGCTGCCAGCCCCTGGCCCAGAGCCAGACGCGCAGCAGCGCCCCCAGCAGCCCCAGCAGCCCGAACCACAGGGGCCCCAGCTCCTCCCCGGGCACGCTCCCACCTGTGAAAAGGTCTGCACGGGGGCAAAAATCCTTTGCCTTGCGGCACGACGCCTCGATGAGCTACACAGGAAGCCTCGGGAGCGCCGGGCCCTCCTGCCCCTGGTACCTCCCGCTGTACGGCGCGCCCGGGAAGGAGTTGAGCGTGAAGAACACGATGTGGAGGAACGGGGTGCCGGCCCTGACCTTCACGGGGAACGGCGGGGTCTCGACCTCGATCGTGAGCTGCCCCTCGAACCCGGCGTCGATCACCGTCGGCGGCATCGTGAAGCCGAGCCTGGCGAAGGTGCTGCGCAGCTCGACCAGGCCGGCCAGGCTGCCAGGGACCCTGACCCTCTCCACGGTGTGGAGCAGGTACTTCGCGTTCGGCGCAAGCACCAGCTCCTCCGCCTCGCCGCAGCGGTACATGTCCGACAGCGCAGGGGTGCTGTCCACGTTCACGTCCACCACCCTCGCCCCGCCGCTGATGAGGCAGTAGCCCCTGCCGAGCCTAAGGTCAACGCCGTTGGGCCCGACCAGCCCCGGGTCGAACGGCTCGATCACCAGCCGCCCCCTGCGCACAAGCTCCTTTATATCGGTGCCCGAGAGCATCACGGCTCAGCACCCGCTGCACCTCCTGCACGCGTGCTCCGCGAGGCCGAAGACCCCGGGGAGCGCCGCTAGGAACAGGGCGCACAGCGCGTACGCGACGGGGTTGTCAACCGCCCTGGCCCAGGCGCAGCGTATGAGCGCCTCCCTCACCCTGGCTATCGCGGTGTGCGCGTTCCGCACCGCCCAGTGGTACTCCGGGGAGCCTGGCCCCAGGGCCTCGACCGCCCTTAGGTCGGCCGCTACCCTGCCCAGCGCAGCCCTGATCCTGTCGAAGTCGGTCTCGGGCGTTGGGAACAGCCACACAGCGTTGCCGTGGTACCCCCGCAGGCCGTCCACGGCGGCCTCGACCCACAGCCTAGCCTCGGTGGCGTTGAACGTCCTGAGCGCGTACTCCAGCCGCGCCACGGGGCCGCTGAGCAGCGGGTACACGTTGTCCACGTAGCCCCTGACCACCACGGCCGAGAGGGCCACCGCGTACAGCAGGAGCAGCACCCAGAACCTGTCGCATATCGCGCACCACACGCCCGCCACCGGTAGGGGGAGCGTGTACCTGGCTTAAAAACCTTTTGTTTTCGACAGGGAAGAGGCTTCAGTCGCTCTTCGAAGCCGCTGCAATAAAGCCTGTGCTGAGGAACAGCGACACGACGAGGGCCAGCACGTCGACCACGGCGAGCTGCTGCACGTGGCCGAGCCCAAGGGCGCCGCGGAGCCACGGCACCGCCGCGAACCACAGGGCGAGCTGGCCAACGACGGGGATCGCCGCGAGGAGGATGCCGAGCAGCGCCAGCGCAGCTGCGTACCCCGCGCAGAGAAGCGCCGTTGCCAATCCGTACTGGTACCCTATCGCGAAGCCCAGGAACGCTATTACGATGACCTCCAGCAGCGCGGGCCACCCAACCAGCAGTCTCCAGGGGCGGGTAAAAATGTTTAGTGTTTCGCCCGTGCCGCCCTGGCCGCCAGCTTCACGATCTTTGTTACTAGGTCCCAGGAGTTGTAGCGCCTGTCCCACCGCAGCGGTACGTACACCGCCGCGTCCTCGCCCTCGAAGAACCTGGCGTGGGACACCACGACGCAGCCCGTCCTCCTCGCGTACTCCAGCAGCTCTGCGTGGCCGGCATCAATCGGGAAGTCCTCCCCGGGCGCGAACACGATGAAGCCGCGGCGGCGCAGCGGGTACTTGAGCCACGCTATGCTCTGGTCGACTATGAAGCAGAGCACCACCGGCATCACCCTTCGGCGGCTGATCGGCACAGCGACCTGTCCACGAGCTCTACGGAGCCGTCCCCGCCGAGCCGCACGGCGCCGGTGGAGGCCAGGTAGTCGAGCACGTACATGACGGAGCCGCACACCACCGAGCCGTACTCCCTGCCGCCGACGACGAGCCTCGCCTCGGCCCAGTCCGTGCAGAGCGCGTCGCCCCTGAACAGCATCTCGTTGTACCTCATCAACACGTCCAGCACGTGGGTCCGCCCACCCGCGCCGCAGATTATGCCGATCACGGTCCTTGTCAGCGCGTCAACCACGGCGGCTCCCCCGGCGCGGCCCTCCCGCGCGGCCGCTACGGGCAGCGTGGCATGGGTCATCGCCGGGGCTCCCCCTGCGCACAGGCCTGGGCCTCGGGTGCTTGGGAACCTGAGCCCGCCCTGCAGCCACGAACCGCTGGGTCATCGCCCGTACACCACTTCGCGCGGCAGCTAAAAAAGCTTTCTACTGGGGGAGCCACGGCACCACCGCCTCCACCGCTCATCGGCGCCGCCCACCTTCGATGCACGCGACTACCGTGTCTATGCTGCTGAGCAGCTCCTCCGCCAGGCCCCGCAGGGCGTGCCTCAGGAACCGCTCGTACCTGGGGTCCTCCCATGCCCTGGCCGCCAGGTACTCGATCGCCCGGACCCTACCGAGCAACACAGTTACGAAGACCTCGCACGGCTTCACGGCTACCACCCGTATGCCCTGACCGCCCGCTAGCCCTGCGCCTCCACCGCCCCCTCCCATATATACCTGTACCAGATAGCGGCTCCGAGGATCATCAGGGGGAGGGCGACTGCCCACACCGCTATGGGCTCCGGCACCCCGTTGCCCGTAGCTATGTACGCGGCGCCGAGCGGCCCCAGCGCCATCACGGATAGCGAGGTCCAGAGGAGGGCGAAGAGCTGCCACGCCAGCCCCAGCGCCCTCCTGACCCTTGGCCGCAGCGGCTCCCTCAGCAGCCCCTCGCTGAGCAGCACCCTGTAGACGCAGGCGCTGAACCTCTCAAGGTCGCCGCTGTGCGCCCCGCACTCCTCCTCGATCCGCCTCCTGATACGGTCCCGGCCCGCCCTAGCCATGCTCCTCGCACCTCTCCGCCACCACCATGCCTTCGCGGAGCACGGCAGAGGCCGCCTCGACGATCCCGTTCGCAACGCCGTTGGCCTCGTCGCCGCAGGCGTCCCACCACGACCGGATCAGCGTCTCGACCGCGGCGCACTCATCGGTCGCCACGAGCGCGAGCACGGCTCCGGGCGTCTCGACCCTCACCTCGAGCGGGTCGTCCAGCACCCGGACCCTGAGCAGCTCGCCGGCGTAGAACACCAGGTAGTCGCAGCGCCTAGCCACGCTCCCACCTCACGGGTCCAGCTTCCTCTCGAGGTCGCGGAGACCGCGCTTCGGATCTAGCCTCTCGGCCAGCTCCCTCAGCGCCCTCCCGGGGTCGACACGCACCGGCACGTACCACGGACACCTACCCTGGACGCGGAGGTAGAGCGGGCACCCGCGCTTCCTGGCGCACGTGGCGCACCACCAGCTCATTCATCACCGCCCCTCGTTCCCCCGCTCCCGAGCCCGAGCTCCTCGGCTAGCCTCCCCAGCTGCTCCAGGAGCCGCGGCACGTCCTCGGGGTCGAGCACCACGTTTACGTACAGCCTGTTGTCGGTCGCTATCCACAGCTCCGGCACGTTCTCCTCGAGCAGCACCCCCCACCTCCTCCGTGGGCGGCGCCCTGCAGTAGGTCCTGCCGGTATCTAGGACCTCCAGGCACACCACCAGCGGGTGCACCTCCCCATCCATGTGCACCGCCCCCAGGAACAGGCTATACCGCAGCCCGCTCGCCCTCACCCTGTCGTAGAGCCGCTGCCACAGTCCGCGGCTCAGGATCCACGCGTCCCTCATAGCTGCTGATCACCTCCATTCCCCGGTACCAGTTTTATGTAGACTATGTACCTGGGCAGGGCGCCTCGTGGCCGTTCCCAGCGCAACCCTCCTGCCGCCGCACTCAGCGACCACCCCGCCGCTCTCATCCATGTACACGGTGCAGGGTACGCGGGGCACGCTCTCACCACCCGGCCAGGGCGAAGCCTATCACGCGGATGTATATGAGCCCGATCGCCCCGGCTATCAGGGCGATGCCCGCGGCCGTGCCGGCCTTGGAGCCCTCCTCCAGGGACACGGCCGAGACGGCGAAGCCCGCCGCGAACACCGACAGGGCGATCGACATGTGCTGGTCGCGGGGCGAGACCAGGGAGGCGAACGCCGCGAGCGTCAGCGCCATCGACAGGCCCATGCAGGCCATGTCGCCCCTGAGCGCGAGCAGCGCGGCGGCACCGCTGGCGGCAGCGGCGACCCACGCCTCGGGGAGGCCCCAGGCGGCAGCGGCTGCCGCGAGAACAGCGGCGATGACCGCGTCCACCAGCGCGGCGAGCACCTCGGTCCTCACCCCTCATCACCCCCGGGCCCCCTCTCGAGGGATAGCCGCTTCCCCTCCACGGCGACCTCCGCCCTGTCGGCGGTGAAGCGGATCGCCCTGATCTCCCTGACCCTCCTGCCAGCGGGGTCCGCGTAGTCCCTGATCGCGTCGACCCTGACGTACACCAGGCCGTCCTCGTCCCTCAGCACCGTCACCCTCACCTCGGAGACGCGCTGCGGCCCCTCGTACACCACGTTCTTAACGTCCCACCCGGGCCTCAACCTCCCACCTCCTCTAGGCACTTGGCGTACCCGGCGAGGTACCCGGCCATGGCTCCGGGGGCGCCGCCGAGGGCCCTGCCCAGCAGGAAGCCGCCGAGGACGTACACGGCGCACCTGACGAACTTGTCGTTGATCGGGTTCCTCACTCTCCCACCTCCTCGATCGTTATTCTGCCCCTCCTGCCCTTGAACCTCTCGATCACGACGCGGCCCACGGTATCACCCGTCGGTCGTCCCGGCGCTGCCCGGCTCCACGATCTCCACGGGCACGACGCGCCTCTCGACCCTGATCCTGTAGCAGGCGCGCTGCTGCACCATCCTCAGGATGGCCGCCTTGGCGCGCTCCACCGCGCTGGCCTCGGTCTCGTCGCACACGATCACCGGCTCGGCAGGGAACTCGGCGCACCTCACCTCGTAGCACACCAGCCTCTTTGGGAGGCCGGGAGGGCCGTGCACAAGCCTCGCGTACGCGGACATGGGTATCACCGGTAGAGGTGTCGGTATCCGGGGTTAAAAAGCTTCTTCAGAGCCACACCGCAGCGGCTACCAGGGCGGTGAGGGCGGCGTAGCGCAGCGCCTCACGCCTCCCCGGGCTGTAGAGCTCGAGGTACCTAACGAGGCTCCTGACCAGCACGTAGGTCGCCGCGGCCCTAACCAGCAGCGTCGTCAGCTGCGGCAGCAAGGGCCTCGCCCAGCGCCCGCGCGGCCCTGGGGTCGAGCGATATGCGGATCAGGGCCCTGCCGTCCCCGATCGCCAGCACGACCTCGCCGCGGAGCGACCTGACCATAGCTACGTAGCGCCCGCCTAGCCTGAGGGTCCTGTCCACCGCGCGCACCGGTCCTAGAATGGGCAGCGGAACTTATATCGCTGGCGGAGCTCCCCGGCGAAGAACCTGGCGGCGTCGTACATGCTGCGGAACTTCCTGCCCAGGACAACTATGCCGCCTCCGCTCTTAGTGTACGATGCCTTGAACTCGTCGTAGGCCAGGGCCGCCGCGAGGACGACGTCCCTTACGCGCCTCGCGCAGGCGCCCGACACCACGGCGTGGGACACGAGCCTCTGGTTGTTGCCGAAGAACCTTCCGCACACGGGGCACGCACCCCTCGACAGCTCCTCCACCAGGCGCGGCGCGAGGCCTGTGAGCACACCGAGCACAGCGGTCTGCGGCGCCGTTCCCCTGAGGGCAAGCGCCTTAACGGTCCTGGCAACCGCGTCTACCGACCTGGGGGAGGGGCGCGTGCTCAGCAGCTGCGGAAACATCCTTGGCACCTGGGCTAGGAGGCTGCACCGGCCCTAAAAAACACGTCACTCGGGGGACGCGCGGCAGCTCAGCCCGCCGACCTCGCTGCATATCCTGACCGTGCGCACCGCGCCGCGCCTCCTAACCCTTAGGTAGATGCACCCCGGCGACGGGGACCAGGCCTCCAGCACCTCGGAGCCGCGCAGCGCCTCGATGCACTCAGCCGGTGCACCCGGCCTCGGCGCAGTACGCATCGCGGACCCTCGCGAGCCTTATCAGCAGCTCGGCTACCTCCAGCGCCTCGGCGAAGAACTCCCTGGTGAGCCTCGGGCGCCTGACCCTCCTCCCCGTGTACGCGTCCCTCTCGAGCGGGCCGAGCTCTATCAGGCCGCCGCACGCCTCGGTCAGGGTGTAGTAGGCGTTGCCGCGCGTTAGCCTCGACACGGACTTCACGCCCCTGAGTATCCTCGGGGCGAACCTGAGGCACCTAACGAACCTCGCTACCTCGGGGTACCTCTCCTCGAGCTCGCGGCTCAGCTCGACGACCTCGTCGATCACGGCTGCCTGGGCCACCTCGGCTCCCCCGGGCGGCGCGCACCTGTACTATTATATATAATAGGCGCCGCGGACACCAGCCTCCTAACGGCGGATTCGAGGACGCTTGGGTGCCTGTCCCTGAGGTGCCTCGGGAACCAGGAGAGGCTGACCTCCTCGCCGCAGATGCCGCAGATCACCGACGCGCCGTTGCGCCTCCTCACCACGGGCTCTATGCGCATCGCCTCCCTGGCCAGCACCGCTAGGAGCCTGCGTGCACGCGTCGTCCCCAGCTTCTCGTAGGCGCGCCTGACGATGCCCCTGACCACGTCCTTGCTCAGCCCGGTCGCCGCCGCGGCCTCGCTCGGCGACGCGCCCTCGCCGAACATCTCGATCGCCGCCAGCCTGTCGCGGTCGCCCCTCAGCGCCATCGCCGCCAGG
>Ga0190313_1000417_pt1 | contig 25637 bp, 30 predicted proteins | sample 4870071011_MG_FD_169989 | JGI IMG/M metagenome (GOLD analysis project Ga0190313, IMG submission 169989) | Hydrothermal vent sediment bacterial communities from Southern Trench, Guaymas Basin, Mexico - 4870-07-10-11_MG | ecosystem: Environmental > Aquatic > Marine > Hydrothermal vents > Sediment ... | reverse complement strand
GAGTCCCTGTAACAGTAATCTGAGAGAGTGGATCTTGGGATGCCTATTTTTTCAGAGGCTTTGGTGAACCCTCCGTTTTCTTGAACCCATTTTCTAAGGACTCCCGCAGCCCCTCTGACCATGAGCCCTTCTATTCTTGCGTTCATCAAGTCTATGCTTTCAGGATCTTTTTCAGGAATGTTGAATTTCATCGGAACCAATGCTTCCTCGAGCTCGTGCGCTCTTACCCTGCCAAAGGAAGGGTCAGGGAACTTGTGGGTTCCTGTGGTCCTTATTTTCCTGTTGTCAGAGAGGACTATTTCCACCATGTGGTCCTGGGGAACGTGTTTCGAGAAAGCAGTGATCCTTTTGAGCTCGTACTCTCTTGTTTTGGGGTTCAGGGCGAGAGTATAGTATCCTTCGACCGGGAGCACCCAGTCTCCGAACTCTGTCTTTCTAGGTTCTCTTCTGCAGAGCAGGGACTCGACGAACGGGCCTATCTGTACTATTTTCCACTCTTTCCCGTCGTAGACCGGGAGGGTTTCCTCCGGAGAAAAGCAGTCTCTTCTGCATGCGGCGTGCATGTACGGATGAGCGTAGGTTCCTCTGGCCCTGCTGAACCCGATTATTCTTCCAAGAACGCCGACCGAGATGTGGGGCGCTAGAGCTATCACAAGATGGCCTACCAAGTCAGAGGGTTTCTCTGCGTTATAGTATCTTGGGAGTCCATAGAACTTTTCAAGCAGGTCGTCAACGAACTGTGCTGCTGAGAGGATGTATTCAGCAGATTCTGCAGGTATTATCATGTCCTGCACGAACATCTCGCATACTTGGTCAGGGTCTTCAAGGGGCTTACCGTCTTTGTCATGCGTGTACCCAATTTCTCTGGCCTTTTCTACGCTTATTCCTATCTCCCTTGGTTTGAAGTGCGTGAGGGGAAGGTTTGTTGCGTCAAATCTTATTGTTCCATCCCTGAATACTACTACATTGTGTTTTGCGCGCAGTATTCCCTTTTCTATGGGCTCGAATATCTTTTCTCCGTTTATCAAGCCTTCTACTGCTTTTGTTTTTTCAGGAGTCCTTTCTCCTAACCTGTTTTCAGCGTCTTTCACAGCTTTTTTCAGGTCATATGGCAAGAAGGCGTAGGGTATTGCGTGTTCTCCGCAGTAAGGGCATTTTTCTGATTTTCCTTTTTTGCCGCACTTTGTGCAGGTGAATACTCTTTCGGTCCTCACTCCGCAATCATGACAGTAATAGCTCATGGTTTCCCTGCCGCACTTAGGGCATTTCAACCTGACCGCTTCTACTGAGATCACTCCTTTCTCAGCTGCTTTTAGCAGTGTTCTTGTCTTCCCACCGTTTTTTCCTATTGGGAATAGCAGGTTCGGGGGCGGGTTCATTTTTCTTGGTTTTGCTTTTTCAGGCCTGCCCATCCTGGCTCCGATGAATGTGCCTTCTTTTTCCATTATCTCCATGCCGCTCGCTTTTGATAAAGACTCAAGGACGTTTTCTTCTTGAAGAGATAGATCATTGATGTGCGTGAGGCAGAGTGTTTCTATCAGAGGGCCTGCTTCTTCTATTATCACTTTTCCTCCTCTGAGCTTGTGGGGTACACCTATTCTTTCAAGAGTCCTTTTTTCTTCTGACACTTCTACTTCCAGTACCCTGCTTTGTTCTCCTGCAATCCCGTGCATTTTTGTTATCCTGCCATTCGAGAGCCATCTTGCCATTTCAAGCAAATCGTCTGAAGACACTGCATTGTAAAAATATGTGTACTTCGGGTGCATTGGGGCACCTTGCCTTGCCAGTTCCACTGCTTTTTCAGAACTGACGTTCCACGCGTCATTAACGCCTATACCCCTCTCTTTACATATCTGCTGCCACCATTCTTCGCATATGCCTGGTTTTACAAGAGGGTGGTTGGATTTGAGAAAGTCTCCGTGGCTTATTAGGATGTCTCCTAGGAAGAGAATCTCTGCAACGCGGTCTTTTACTTCCATTGCTTTAGAGGCTGTGTTTACTTTTACTACATCTCCATTGTCGAGAAGGATCGTGGGCCCTTCTACAGTACTCACAGGGACCGTGACACACCCTTTGCCCGGCCGCTCGAGCTTCAGTTGGGTTCCTATGGCCATGAACTCGTTCGTCAGGTACATCGTGGCAGGGTTCACTCCTTTTGCGTTAAGGCCTGTGTTCCTGCTTCTCCCGTACCTTATTCTGAGTCCTCCTGTTTGACTGGGGTACGCGAATATGGGCCTGCCTCCCACAATGTCTGAGAGATATTTTGTTACTGGTTTTATCTCTCTCTTTTCCCCTGTTTTTTTTGTTACCTTGACTATCGCTTCTATCCAGTCCCACCCGAGCTCAAATTTTTTGGAGTACTTCAGCAGCTTAGCTGCTTTTTGGGCTATTCCTTCTGCTATTACTAAGGCCATTCCCCCCCTTATTCTGTTTGTTTCCATTCTCTGAAGGTTCTTGTAAACGCTTACTTCAAGTTCGGAGGTGGGTGTTCCACTTACACAAACAGGGCAGTTTGAGACAATGTGTCTGATGTCATCTTCAGGGGGATTGTACTGGAGCCTAGAAACAAGGTTATGGTATAATCCTATTTCTTCAACATACCTTTCAACTTCCTCTTTTGAGGGTCTGTATTCCTGCAGGCCCATTTTTCTTCTGGTGTAGTCTGCGAGAGCCACTGAAAGAGCGGCAGCAGTTCCTCCTGCTGACCTTATTGGTCCGGCGTAGTACACGGAAAGGCATCTTGTGCCGTCAGGGTTGTCTAGGATTTTGGTGTGGGAGATTCCTTCTGTGGCTGCGGCAGGTACTGCTTCTGTTATTATTGCGAGCCCTGTTCGAATGCACTGTTCTGCCAGTTGCTCCTCTGTTTCATACTTCCCAAATGTCCCTTTTACTATCAGGTCTATGATCCTTAGGGTCATTGTGTCTCTATCGTTTTCTTTCAGCAGTTCTCTGATCTTTTCTGCTACTCCTTTGGGTCCGACTAGTCCTTCTACTCTTGCTGCAAGATCTGCTGCAGGAGGGATCTCTACTTTGGTTGATACGTCTTTTCCAGTTGCTCTTGCTGCTCCCGCTATCTTGTAGGCTTCTTCTGTTTTATCTTGCATGTGTTGCCAGTACCACTCTGTTCTTTCAAGCAATGTGTTCATCATGCTCCCCTGTCAAAGTGAACTACTTTTATGTTCATCCTGTTAAGGTCTATAACGGGCAGTTGGCAGGGTGTTGGTTTGTGCCCCTGCTTTTGTTGATATGGTGTTATCTGTTGCCATGTCCCTCCGTTTACTGCCAGCAACCCGTTTTTCTGCAGATACGCATTCTTGTGAATGTGTCCTGTTAACATGAGGTTTGGAAGTTCGTTTATTGCAAGCGAATCGTGTTCTGTTGGGATTATTGGTTTTCCGCCGTAGTATGGATGTAGGTGTCTTGTCATGAGCACTTTTTCTAGTATGGTTTCAGGCTCATTGTATGTTGCACTGTTTATGTTGGCAACAATGTCATCAAAGCTTGTCCCATGGTACACGAGTGTTTTTATACCGTGAATGTTCCATGTGCTGGGGCTTGTTCCAAGATGGATGTTGCCGGTATTCTTTAGTTCAGGTAATAGTTCTAAGGGTATTGCTGGCTGCGGGTCAGCGGTTCGTACAGCATCGTGGTTGCCTGGGATTATCACGATGTGGATGTATTCAGGTATCTCGAGCAGGTATTCTGAGAATTTTTGATACTGTTCAAAAATGTCTGTGTACTCCAGTTCGTTTTCTTGCCCTGGGTAAACTCCAATACCGTCAACCAGGTCTCCTGTTACAACAATGTACTTTACTTTTTCAGCTATCCTCAGATATTTCTCGTGACTTGTTTTTCCTTGAAGCCAGGCGATCATCTTCTCAAAGTTTTCTTTCATGAACAGCTTGCTTCCTACGTGAGGGTCAGAAAGCACCGCCGCCATGACTTCTTCTCCTGCAGAGGGTGTGTCTTGCCTCATAACTCCCGGCTCTATTATCTTTTTAGCGATTAGCAGGCTTCCGTTCGTTTTTCTTATGTCCACTGCAATCACGCTGTCGAGCAGAGTGTTTTCTGCGGTGGCCATGAGTTGTGCATCGCTTTTCGGGACCAGCAGGTTTATCATGCCTGTGTCATCCTCTATTGTGATCATCAGATGCCCGTTTTTTGTTCTTCGCTTTTCGTAGACCAGACCTGCAATTCTAAGTTCTCTTTCGGTTTTTTTCCGGATGTCCTTGACTTTTGTTATGCTGCCTCTTCTCCTGAGGACTGAGACAAGTTTATTGTAACGGTCTTGGAAGTATTCCACGAATTCTTTGACATTGCCCCTGCTTAGGATTTCGGAGTCACACATTTTTTCTACTCTTGCTTCTATCTCCTCTGCAAGTGGTTTGAATGTTTTTGCTTTTTCTACGATAACTGGCTGCTCTTTTTTCTCAGGAGAGATCTTGGTTTTTGTTTTTTCTTCTAGGTCTTCTGGAAGGATGAATGTTTTTCCAGAACACTTTTCCAGAACTAAGTTTACTATCTCTTCAGGGTTCTCGGCTGACAGAACGAGTTCGATAGTTTTTGGAGCGAGGAGAAACCCTTTTTCCTGAAGGATGTTTACTGCCTCACTTCCATTCATACTATACACTGTCCACTGTTTTTGGCAGGACTTTGGGGGGAGAGGAGCCCCCAAAGCCCAAAAGAAGCTGAACTGAGTGTAACCTCAGAAGAGATTACACCCAAGGCTTTATTAAACCTTTCCCATGTGTCTGGAAAAATGTCGCGTTAGGTCTATCTTGTGGTCTTGATTTCTCTAAGTTCTTCCAGCATCCTTCTGGGCCCCGGCTTTTCGAAGTGTTCTCTAACAGGTTCTAAGATTTTTGTTATTTCTCTTGCGACCGCGTTTTTCAGGTCCATGGGGTGAAGTTCTTTCTTTGCAAACGAGTTTTCAAGTTCTTGGAAAGAACTGAATGAAATGTTTCCCCCGAATTTTTCAGGCCGCTCTACTTCCAGGGTGAAGTTTTCTTGCTGGAACAGAATTTTTTCTGTCCAGTTCAACACAGGATTGAATGTTGTCTCTCCTGCAAGACAGAACGCCTTGTTGATCTTTCTTTTTATGTCTTCAGGAGTGTCATGCACGAACACTGCTGTGTCGGGCTTGCTTTTGCTCATTTTCATTGCTGATAATACCTCTTTCAGGTTTTCGGGGTTAACGGGCCATGTTGGAGGTTTCCCAAGCCCTAGTATGAGCGGATGGTGTACTGCTACTGGTTTTATTTTCTCGCCCTTCGCGTTCTTCAAGGGGTTGAACTCCAGTTTTAGTCCAACTTCTCTTGCTACTACGTGTGCTTTCCGCTGATCGGCCCCTGAATGCGCCAGGTTTATTCCTTGTATGAATATGTCAGCGACCTGCATTGCAGGGTAGATTAATTTTGCAAAGTCAACGGCTTCTCCTTCTTTTCTTCCGAGGATTGTTATGCTTCTCTGCATTCTGCCAAGAGTAGTATTCTTGCTTACGTCTATGACCGTCTTCCAGTAGTCATCATTGTTATGGTATAATTCGCTTCCGAGTACGAATTTCACCTTGTCAGGGTCTCCGCCTACTGCTTTCAGGCATGCTTTCATGCCCTCTTTGAAGTATCCTCCTGCAACTTTTTGTATGACTTCAAGGTCTCCCCCCAGTTTATGGTTGATCCAACTATGCCAGTCAGCAAGAAACACAGAACATTCTACCCCTGCTTCTTGAAAGTCTCTTACCTTGTTCATGCTCATTATCCCTGTTCCGAGATGGATCATTCCAGAGATCTCAAACCCAATGTAGTGCTTTAGAGGCGTTCCAGTTTCTATCAAGGATTGCAGGTCATTTTCAGTGAGCACTTCTTCAGTGTTCCTTGTTATCAGTTCAATTTTATGTTCAGTGTCCATCTTCATCACGCTCGAAAATGTTTCTGAGTATTACGCGCGTGTCCGGTTTGCATATAACGGCGCCCACTCATTTTTTTTACACCAAGGTAATCTAGACGTTTCCCCGTAAAAAAAGGTTGTTATTTCAGTTCTTCTTTCAGTTTTTCAAGTTCTGAGATCAGGTTCCAGATTTCTGTTCTTATGTGAAATGGCATGTTTATGTCGTTAGAGATTTCTTCAAGGGAGTAAACTGCTCCTGCGATTTTCATTTCCATCTCTTCGGTTCCTTTGTCAGATGCTGACAGCAGGTTTTCTTTACTCTCGCTAATGATTCTTTTGATGTTTCTTGGAACTCCATTATCCTCTATTATCGGGTCCATCAGGAGGATTATTTGGTTTATTTTTTCTTTCAGGTCTGTCATGGTCTTTCACCTCCGGCAAGAATAAGCTGCCCGGCTTTTTACCTTAGGATGGTCACGTTTAAAAGCCTTACTTGAACAGTTCTTTGATTACCTTGTCTGCTACTTCCCGCACTTGTTCTGGTTTTTTTGCGTTCACGTGGGCGATCACGCCTTTCACTTTTTTCTTTGTCACGTCCGCGTGAGTGGCAACCAGGATCATTTTTTCTGGCTTTAGTTCTTCCCTTATACTCTCAGCCAGCTGAAGCTGGTTTTCGAGCTTGGTTCCACAGTATTCGCTTGGATCCAATAAGAACAATAGTTTTTTAGACAGGTGAGCTATCGCGGCAACTGCTCTTTTTTCTATCTTGTTACGTTTTTTTGCAGGCCTGTCAAGCAGGCCAGGGGTATCTATCCACTGGTACTTTATGTGGTCTTTTTCATAGTTGGCGATTAGCAGGTTTTTTGTTGTGAAAGGGTATGGTTGTACTTCAACCTCTTTTCCCGAAAGACTTTTCAAGAATTCTGATTTGCCAACGTTAGGGGGGCCGCAGATTATTATTGTGGGCCTGTCTTTTACGCGAGGTATCTTTTTGAGCAGGGCGTTGAACTTTTCCATTTCGTTAAAGTCAATTTTTTTCAAAATGCTTTTGATCCTTCCGTAGTATTCTTTTCTGTATTCTCCTGATTCTCTGAAGTTTCTGGAATACTTTACTTTCATCTTATACTCGTCGTGTAGTCTTCGAATTATTTTTATTGATTCTTTTGTCCTGGCCCTGTCCTGCTTTAGCTTTGGCAGGTCAACCATTGTGGACATGATTTCTTTCTCGAACGCGTTCAGGGGTTTCCTGCTTTTTTTCAACAGGAGCTCCAGCTTGCTAAGCACCACTGCAGTAAACGTGTCGATCCTAGCCACGTCTGCGTCCTTTTTATCTTTCTTTCTTCCCGCTTCTTGCCTTGCCTTTTTCATCGCTTTTTCAAGCAGTTCTTTGTGGTCCATTTTTCTTCCTACTTATTCATCAGGCAAGTAATAAATACTCCTTTTTCCTTTCTTAGAGTATGAAAAAGGCCCTGCTAATGCTACTGGTACTAGCACCAGCCGTATTCAGCCAGTGCTCAGATTACTACGCTGAAGCACAAGAGAAAGCAGGAGTCTGCGACTTTAACCAACTGGACCTTGGCAAGCCCAACGTGTACCACTGTTTTGAAGCTGGGGAAAGTTATCTTACTACTGCAGTTTGTGTTAAGGCAAGCGATGCTGACCCTTCCCAGTACTATGAAAAGGCGTTATACTATTTTAAGAATTCTCTCCCAAAACTTTCTGAAAAAGGAGATTATCCTACAAAGGCAAGGGCATACGAAAAGATAGCAGAGGTGTACCTTGGGCAGGGGAATATTGAGGCTGCCAGGGAATACTATAACCTGTCTATCATAGAATACATGCAGGCTAAAGAGTACTCTAATGCTGACAGGGTAAAACAGCTTATTCTAAACTTGGGCAATTCACCCCAGCAAGAACTAAGCGGGGAGGATATCGTGCGCCCTGAAGCAGAAAACACGGATCTTTCATATTACTTTGTTGGGGCTGCAAGCATTTCCATTATTGCGTTATTCTTGCTTCTTGCGTTCAAGAGAATGCCTAGAACGCCTCCTGAGACAGTTAAAGTCAAGCATCCTGTTGTCAGCAAACCTAAAGTTCAAGAGCCGGTTAAGAAGGTTAAGGAAAAGAAACCTGCTAAGACTGCTAAAGAAAGGGCAAAAGAGAAATTGCGGAAGAAGTATGCTGCTTCAAAGTGAATCCTTTATTAGGACTTGAGCTTATTCTAATTCATGTTTGAGATAAAAGCAAGGGATCTCCTAGCGAGGGTCGGAAAGTTTAGCACAAAACATGGCACTATCACTACTCCTGCTGTTCTTCCAGTGATAAACCCTAACAAGGTAACTGTTCCAATTGAAGAGATAAAGGGTATGGGCGGGCAGGCGATTATAACAAACTCGTACATAATATGGAAGAGCTTTCCTGAGGAGGCTGTGTCCAAAGGGGTTCATAACCTGCTAGACTTTCATGGTCCTATAATGACTGATTCTGGCGCTTACCAGTTCATGGAGTACGGGAACATATCAGTATCCAACCAGGACATAATAGATTTCCAGCACGATATAGGCGTTGACATAGGAGTTATACTAGATCATCCCACTGCCAGCAGGGACTTGGAGGATGTCAAAACAGCTGTTGCTGAAACAATACAAGCTGCTGAAGAAGCTGTACTGCCAGAAGGCGTGTTGTGGGCGGGCCCTGTTCAAGGTACGGGTTTCCCTGAACTGCAGAAAAAATGCGCTAAAGCAATGGCAGGGTATAACTTTGCAGTACATCCTGTTGGGTCTATTGTCCCGAGAATGATAGAGTATGATTTCAGGACCGTTGTTCAATCTGTTGTCAATGTTAGGAAAAACACGCCGCCTGACCGCCTGATCCATGCTTTTGGCGCAGGTCATCCGATGTTCTTTGCACTGCTTGCTGCTGCAGGGGCTGATCTGTTTGATTCTGCAGCATATGCCTTGTACGCGAGGGACGGAAGGTACCTTACAGAACACGGTACTTTTGAAGTGAGCAAGCTAACTGAACTTCCGTGCTCTTGTCCAGTTTGTTCTGCTTCTGCACCCAAAGACCTTTCAGAAGACAAAGGGCTGCTTGCAAGACACAACCTGCACGCTACCTTCAAGGAAATAAGAACAGTCCGGCAGGCGATAAGGGACAACTCATTGTTCGAGCTCATAGAAGAGAGGGTTCGGGCGCACCCAAAGCTGGTTCCTGCATTTTCCGAACTGCTTAAGGAAAAGAAGTATCTTGATTCTGTTGACTGGTTCCCGAAAAGAAGAGTCCTTGAGCTCAGCGAGTTCACCAAGCTCAGACCTGACATCCGGCGGGCGAGAAAACACGCCAGGGTAGTGCAAAAAGAACTTGCTTCTCGCACTATGGACATCCCCTTGTACGGCAAAGTTCCGTTTGAAGTGCTTGACTGCTATCCTTTTTCTCAGACAGTGTTCCAAAAGGATTTTGAGGTTTCCTGTCCTGAAAAGGTTAAGAAGGAGAATAAGGTGAGGGCTGCAAGCGTTTACTGGCTGGGGGTAGACATATTTCCTGACAAGATACGAGTAGATGTTTCTCGTAAGACAAACCGAATCAGAGCAGTGTATTCAAAGCCTGGCAGGCTTTTGGCCACTTTCAGGGCAAGTGACTTTTACATTATACTACATGAAGGGGCGCGTGCGCTTCACAAAATTACCAATCCCCCTGAAAACAGGGTTGTACTGGCAGACCCTAACGCAATTGAAGCAGCAAGAGAAGGGGGTACTGTTTTTGCAAAGTTTGTTTCTTCTGCTGACAAGAATATCCTGCCTGGTCAACAGGTTTTGGTCACGGACCCTGAAAATGCTCTGCTTGCATCTGGAACCGCGCTGTTGAATGCCAAAGAAATGCTTTCGTTTAGTAGGGGGCCTGCTGTAGACCTAAAATGGCATATTAGCTAAACAACTTTTTATGTTTTCTTAGGACCTTGAAGCATTCTGCCTTTCTCCCGAACACGAAGAAGCCAGGATAACCCAAGCTCTCTTTTTCTATTCCAATGTGCTTCTTCAACCGGAGGACCCGGTGGTCTAACACTATTCCCCTGATGTCAATAAAACCAGAATCTTCCATCACATTTTTCACGTTTTCTGTTATCACCGGAGAAAAATAACCCAGCATTCCTCCGTTCTTAAGACATTCTGAAACCTTTGGAATTACCTCCTCAGGGTCTGATAAGTCTAGCATTACCACGTCAAAGTACCCTTTTTTTACGCAGTCTTTAACGTCCCCTAAGATAATTTCAACGTCCGTGTTACTGAGGTTCTCTTTTGCTTTTTGGTAAAAAGTTTCTTCACGCTCGTAAGAGATAACATTGGCGCCCCAGCACCATGCGGTGTAAGCCAGGCCACCTGACCCGGTTCCTGCTTCAAGAAGCTTTGTCCCTTTTCTCACGCCCAGCAGGGCGAGTATCACCCCAGAATCATAGGGGTATATGGGCCTTCCACCCATCTTGAACCCTTCAACTTCTTCCAGCAGGTTTGCTCTTGCTGCAAAGAACACCTTGCCATCCTGTTCTATTACTCCCTCTTTGTCAACTTTCACATTCCCGAACTTGGTTCTCACAGCGTCTTTTTTGACAGGGTATTTGCGTCCTGTTTGATCGTACAACACGAATCTCATAACCCTTTTTTCTACACAAGCTTTATTAACCGTGTTGTTTTATACACTATGCTGGAAAAAGAGGGGATTGTTCTTGAGCATGTACTCTGAGAAGAATTACAAAATGTTGTTTATACCTCCGGTGATTATTGCTGTCATTTTCCTGTTTTTTGCTACCCAGATAGAGCCAGGAATAGAATTTACAGGAGGAACTGTAATTTCTTTTCCCACCAACGTTAGTCCTGTGCAGGTAAAAGAAGACCTCTCCAGTAGGTTTGATCTTGAAGAGCTGAAAGCCAGGTCTTCTTCAGGAGCTATTTCAGGAATCATAATAGAATTTAAGGGCGAGAGAACCCTTGTGGCCGCAGAAGAAGCGTATAAGTCAGGAGACTATCAGGCAGTTTTTTCCACGCTGGGCGAGCCTGTTCCTGCAGAAGGCAACCTATCAGAACTTGCGTTTAAGGTATATAACGAGAAAAAAACTGAGTTCAAGTCCTCGCTTTCTTCTTTCATCACCGAAACGTATCATGTTTCTTCAAAGGACATTTCCTCTCGTGAAGTTGGACCGTCTTTGGGGGCTGTTTTTCTGTCTCAGATGCAGAACGCCCTAATATTCTCGTTCATCCTCATGAGCATTTTAGTGTTCGTGTTTTTCAGGAAAGTGTTGGTGTCATTTGCGGTTATCCAGGCAGCAGTTTTTGACGTGATCGTTGGCCTGGGCTTTATCGGCATGATGAAAATACCACTCAGTCTGGCTGCTGTTGCGCCCTTGTTAATGCTTATAGGGTACTCTGTTGACACGGACATCATGTTGAGTGAGCGCGTGCTTTCAAGAAAAGAAGGTTCTCCTGAAAACAGAATAAAGTCTGCGATGAGAACCGGGTTCACGATGACTGGAACAACACTCGCTGCTTTGGTGGCCCTTTATGCTGCCGCGTCTTTTGGGGGTGTTGAAACTCTTGCAATGATTGCAATGATCCTGTTCGTCGGACTTCTAGGAGATCTTGTTTCAACCTGGTGCACTAATGCATCAATACTACTTTGGATATCAAGGAGGCGTAAGAAGTGAAAAACATCAGAACAAAGTTGTACGTGATATCTTTTATAGTCATAGGGCTTCTGCCATTCGCGATAAAGCCCCTTCAGTTTGGAATGGACTTTACAGGTGGAACAATAATAAACATACAACTCTCCGAACCAGTCGAGGGTCCTGAAAAAGAGGTTCTTGTAAGAGTTCTACAGGACAGGCTTAACAGTTTCGGGCTAAAGGACATGAAAGTACGGCCAGGAGGCCCGGACTTTATCATGGTTGAGGTGGCTGAAACAGACCCGAAAGTAGTGGCAGCTATACAAAAAATAATCGGGGAACAGGGCAGGTTCGAGGCAATGTTTGAGGGCAAGGTCCTGCTAGGTTCTGATGGAATTATTGGTGTCGTGTCTGATCCTACTAGGGGATACACAGTCAGCAGAGCAGGCACAGGATATATGTGGAGCGTTCCGTTCACCATGAGCACTTCAGCAGCCAAACAGTTCGCGAACATGGTTGCAGGCAAGTGCACCTTAGACCCCTCCGATCCTAGCGGTTCCCAGTGCATGGAAAGAACATACATGTTCATTGACAGACCGCAGAACGCGGTAATCCTACTAACCCCCACAGAGTATGAAGCTGAAAAAGAGATTCCTGAACAATTTAATCAGGAATCGCCTTCAAACAGCAAGATTCCTCTTGAAGAGCTCTTGCAGGATTCTGATATTGGTCTTATAGTCACTGGCACGGTGGACCAGCAGGTCTTAGATCAGGTTAAGAACAAGACGGTCATCCTCAAAGAAGGAAGTCCTCTAGAAGAATACATCTCACTTCTCAACTCAAGCGCATCTGAAGTGCAGGTAAAACCGCAAACAGGTAACTACTTTATTCCGGGGGCTATAAACCTGCAGAGTATTGTGCGCCTAACAAGTGCAGTAACCTCAGGAGAAGTTCAGTACGATCTCAGGATAACCGGTGGGGCCTCAAATGAAGAGGAGGCAATTGCAGAAAGAGACCGGACGAGAATAATCCTTGATTCAGGAAAGCTTCCTGTGTCAGTGCAGGTTTCAGGTGTTTCCTCAGTTTCAGCATCTCTTGGCAAGGAATTCCTGTACTACTCAGGAGTTGCAGGACTGGCTGCAATACTTGCCGTGGGCATGGTGATATTCTTCAGGTACAAGAAACCAAAAATAGTGGGGCCAATGCTCATGATAAGCGTTTCAGAGGCTGTGATGATTCTTGGAATGGCTGCTTGGATAGGCTGGCAGCTTGACCTTCCAGCAGTGGCCGGTATTATAGCAGCAGTAGGAACAGGAGTGGACCACCTGATAATCATAACAGACGAAGCAGTCAAAGGTGCGTCAAAAGAAAAGAGAGCAGGAATCGCTTCTAGGATAAAGAAAGCGGTGAACATCATAATGATGGCTGCTTTCACCACGATAATCGCAATGTTCCCGCTGTTCACGCTTGGTCTTGGCGTGTTAAAAGGTTTTGCACTAACCACCATACTCGGGTCACTTATTGGAGTGTTCATAGCAAGACCTGCATACGCGGAGTTTGTCAGGAGGCTTGTGTAAATTGGATCGGATCAAGAGTGGGATACCTGGGTTTGATGAGATAACTGAAGGAGGAATAATAAAAGGCAGTTCAATCCTCCTAAAAGGCCCTAGCGGTACTGGGAAAACGATCGCTGCACTACAGTATTTGTACAAGGGTGTTGAAGAATATGATGAAAACGGTCTTCTTGTGCAGGTTCACGGTTACCCAAGTGACATAGAATGGTACCAAGCGGCATTCAACTGGGATTTTTCAACAATATCTGCACAGAACAGGCTTATTTTCACTGTTTTCTCTTCTCAGGACTTTTCCAAGTTTGAGGCCCGTAACCTTCATTCAGAAGTGGTGCTCCAGTTGTACAAGATAATAGACGAGATGAACGTGAAGAGGATCGCGTTTGATTCAGTGACCCCTTTGGGATTCTACTTCAACGAAAAAGGAGAGTATCGAAACATGCTACACTCCTTATCAAAATCACTTAAAGAAAAAGGCTGCACTACCCTCTTTATTTCAGAAACAAGGCCTGATGGGATTTCCTTTTTTGAAGAAGAAGACTTTGTATTTGACGGAGTGCTTAGATTATCAAGAGCAGAAGAAAAAGGACAAAGGATAACTCAGCTGTATTTTGAAAAGATGGTGGCAACAGACGTTCCCAAGCAACCTTTCCCTGTTGATATCACAGGCAATGGTATGATGGTCATTCCTCCTTTCTGAAATATTTTTATACCCCCAATCAGTTAGTATGCTTATGCGGTTTGTGGTCATCATCTCTTTGATTGTTGTACTGTTCGTGGCAGCTTTTCTTATTATCCCCTACAGTGGGCAGATCATGGAATCTATCACTCCAAAACCCTCTCCTAAAATTACTGCGTGGGTTGACCAGAACCCTCCTCCTGCGTATGATCCTGACGCATGCACTTTAAGAGTCCAGTGGACAATTGCAAATGATGGCGACACAGCTCATGATGTCTATGTTGCCCTCATTGTGGCAGATTCTGCGACTGGCCAGGTTATCAACAAAAAGACAGAGGTTATTGGGACGATCGAAAAAGGCCAGCAGAACAGCAGACTCACAAACATTACAGGGATATGCCCAGAACCTGGAAAGAATGTGTTGTATAACGTTGCGGTGAACGTGCTCAATTATTCTGTGTAAAAAGGTCCGCTGAAAGGACGAGATGCTCATCGTCCGGTACCTTGTCTTCGACAAAACCAAGCCAGTACACTATCGCCCCTGGGCCAAATGCCTTCTTGTACTTTTTTAGTTGACCTTTCCAGTGCTTTTCCATATCCTGTTTTGAGCCAAAGTAGTACTTGCATTCTATCCAGTTAATCTTTTTTCCGTTTATCTCAAATGGTGGCTGGAAAAGTATGTCAGGATGTAGGGGCCCTTCTATGAAGTCTCCTCTGAGAAACTGTGCGCCCCTTTCCGAAAGCCATCTTGCAACCTCCTTTTCCACTTCCTTCCCATTTTCAGCAGCCTGTTCCGCTGCACGCTTTGAATAGAACCTGTCCTGTTTTTCTGCTTCGGTCATTTCGCGCAGCAGCCTTTTGTTTATTCCGACCTGTTTTTTGATCATTTTTGAAAGTAGAAATGGTGGGAACTCGTATTTCTCCGCAAGTTCTCGAACAGTACTCCCTTCCACCCATTCCTTAGCAAGGCCGTTCTTCAAGAGCACATGATACCTTCTTTTAACATCACGCACTACCTTCTTTTCAAGAATGTTGGCCAGCAGAGGGTCATTTCCAACATTCTCTTCTGACACTGTTCGGTATATTCTAACATACTCTTTATACTTCATGTTATTATTTCCTCAAAACTATTTTATAATTCCTCCGCCCGAATCCTCTTATGAGCATTTTATACAAGGGCGCTGAAGCAGAACTAGAAAGAACAGAGTACCTTGGAATAAGTGCTGTGAAGAAAAGACGGTTTCCGAAACGGTTCATTCACCCTGAACTTGACGCAAGAATAAGGTACTCGCGCATGCGAAGAGAATGTTTAATGCTTTCGGAAGCAAGAAGGGCGGTACACACCCCTCATGTTCTTTCAGTTGACCCCGTTTCATGTTCTTTTTTGATGGAGTTTGTTCAGGGGCAGAAGGTAAGAGATCTTTTCCACGAGAATAAGGGCCTTGAACTTTCGGAGGATATTGGAAGAAGTATAAGGCGCTTGCATGATTTGGGAATAATACACGGGGACTTAACCACTTCTAACATGATCCTTATGAAAAGAAAGATCTACTTTATTGACTTTGGACTTGCTTTCAAGAGCCAGAAAGATGAGGACAAGGCCACTGACCTTCTTGTTTTTAAGAAAACACTCTCCTCCACTCATCCTCCTGTTTTCAAGAAAGTTTGGCAGGATGTTCTGAGAGGGTACGCGGACAAAAAAGTTAGTGAGAAGATTAAAGATGTGGAATCAAGGGCCAGGTACGTGTAACAAAACATTTTTAAACCAACCTGCTTGAAAATAAGTGGAGTGTTTGATGCTCTTTTAGCATTAACACCTGCATTGAGGTCTCGGCCCAAACACCCGAGAGCCTGACGCAGGACAAGGTGATAGAATATGTCTAGGATGCATGCTAGGAAAAAGGGGCGCAGTGGATCTGTTCACCCTCCTGTTAGAATAAGCCCAAAATGGGTAGAGCTCTCTAAAAAGGATGTTGAAAAAAAGATATGCGATCTTGCCCGGCAGGACAAGACACAGAGCGAAATAGGAATAGTGCTGAGAGATCAGTACGGTGTTCCAAGCGTAAAAGCAGTTCTCGGGAAATCAGTGAAAGAAGTTCTTGCCGAGAACAAGCTCCTGCCAGAGTATCCTGAAGACCTAATGAACCTAATGAGAAGGGCAGTACGGCTTAGAAAGCACCTCACTGTCCATAAGAAGGATATTCATAACACGCGCGCATTAACCCTCACAGAGTCTAAAATAAAAAGGCTCGTTAAGTACTACCGGGGTACAGGGGTACTTCCGGAGGGATGGAGGTACACGCCTGAGAAGGCCGCGCTTATTGTTAAGGAAAGGTGATGATCATGGCAGATAGCAAGAAGAAGGTTAAGAAAACAGCGGTTAAGAAAACTTCAAAGAAAAAGAAGAGAAAGACTACTGATACCTGGAAAAAGAAGTCATGGTATACCGTTGTTTCCCCAAAAGACTTTGAGTCAAAGGAAGTAGGGAACACCCCTGCAATAAAGCCAGAGCTTGTTATTGGGCGTGTTATAAAAGTACCTCTTAGGGAGATAACTGGAAACATTTCTCACCAGTCAATAACAATGCACTTCAAAGTAAACGAGGTAAAAGGCACCACCGCTTACACAGAAACCAACGGGTTCGAGATGGTCAGAGAACACTTTAGAAGGAATGTCCGCAGAGGTCGCAGCATGGTGACTGCAATACACTATGTCAAGACAAAGGACAAGAAGAAGGCCCAAGTTACTGCACACCTCTTTACTCTAGGGCGTATAAACACCGAGCGAAAAGACGTGATCCGCAAGGTGATGGAAGAAACGCTGGAGGAAACCGCGAAGGGAGTGTCCCTCTCTGACCTCGTAAAGAAAGCAGCTTTCGGAGAACTGGGCGCGGAAATGAAGAAAAAGGCAAAGGTATTCTGCCCTGTTAAGATGGCGATAGTGAGCAAGGTAGAAGTTTAAGGAGTTTATCATGGAATTGTCCGCGATCCTACTCCCTCTTGCCATAGGCCTGCTTGCCATGGCCGGAGGCTCCTTAAGCGCGGAGGGAGTTGTTTCAGGGGTTCTGTTAGGATACATTCTGGTACTAAGCCAGGGAATAGAATGGTTTTACATGCTCTTACTATTCTTTTTAATAGGGGAGTCAGCCACCAAGTACAAGCACAGGTTAAAAGCACTGAAGAAGTTACATCAAAAAAGAAGAAAGTCTAAGCACGTTATTGCCAATGGAGGAGTTGCAGCCCTCATGGCTTTACTCGGAGGCCCGGCAGGATTGTACGGGTTTTTGGGTGCGCTTTCAGCAGCAGTGACAGACACAATTTCTTCAGAAATCGGTGTTTTGTCCAAGAAGGAGCCTGTGATGATAACCAGCCTTAAAACGGTTCCGCCAGGCACTAATGGCGGAATAAGCCTGCTTGGAACTATTTCGGGTGCTGTTGCTGCTATTGTTTTTTCAGGAGTGAGTTGGATGTTTTTTGGGGTGAGCATGGTTCCTATTGTGTTAGCAGGTCTTGCAGGATGCTTTGCAGACTCCGTTTTTGGCGCGCTTGTTGAAAACAGGGGGATTGTTGGAAACAGTTCAACAAACCTTGTTGCAACCACCTCAGGAGCTGTAGTGGGGATGATGCTATGCTCGATCTTATGAGCTTACACCCCCTGATAATAATACTTGTGGTAATCTTCCCAGCGTACTCTGCTAACTTCTCTCCCGCATTCTTTTCAGGTATTCTCAGGTGGAAGTGGCATCCTCTTGACAGGGGTAAAAAACTTGGCGATGGCGAAAGAGTGCTGGGAGACGGTAAAACATTTGAAGGTATTCTAGTAGGCGTTTTGTTAGGTGTTTTGACAGGGCTTGGGATACAACAGTTTATCTCAGGATACCCGTTATTCCTGGCATTTCTCGCGGCAACCGGTGCGTTGGCAGGGGATGCTGTTGAAAGTTTTGTGAAAAGGAGAAGAGGATTTAAAAGAGGGGAAATGTGGTTCCCGGCAGACCAGCTTGATTTTGTTATAGGAGCGCTTTTGTTTTTGTCTCCGTTCTATCTGCCTGGGCTGGCAGAAATCTTGTTCATCACGTTCCTGACGATCGCAGCACATCTTTCGCTTAATCTAATAGGGTGGTTACTTGGGCTTAAAAGTGTACCATGGTAAGATGCTAGCAGTCTTTTTTTCAGTTTTCGTTGTTCTTTTTATTCTCCTGCATTCAATTCCACTTCCAGGGCTTCTGGAACTTACTGCGTCAGGTTCAGCATCAGTACTTGGATTGCTTGGGGTGGACGCAGGCAGTTCGGGTGCAGTGGTTTACGTTAACGGATTTCCAGAGGCTGTAATAATTCCAGCATGCACTGGCATTGACTCAATAAGCTTGCTTTCTGCACTTGCAGTAGCAGACCCTTATCTTAACAGAAAAAGAAGAATAAGCCTGATGGCTATCGGGATTCCTGTGCTATTCGCAGCGAACTTTTTCAGAGTGGCCGTGACCTTGATCAGCCCTTCTTGGTTTCCAGCACACTTTGTACTATGGATGGCAAGCGCTTTCCTTGTTTTTGTGTTATGGTCTGCAGCTAGCCGCGTTTCTTTTTAGCTTCTTTCAATTCTTCATTCAGCTTTTTTGTGGTCAGGTCGTTTTCCAGTTTTTCCAACATGCCCTCTATTTCGTCTTCGTTCGTGTCTAGAGTGCTCTTCAGGAGAAGCTTGTCTTCCAACGCAAGCTCGCTTACCACAGGAGAGCCGGGTTTTTTTATTATGGTCTTCTTTTCTGTCATGATAGCATAAGGAGGTTCATTAATAAATACTTTGTTTGAGGAATAAACTGTATGCGTTTGCTGATGGAGGGGGAGTCCCTCTTCTCTTTCATAGACTCCCTTGACCCTGAATTCGTTCCCAAAATGCTTCCGCACAGGGAAGCCCAGCAAGAGGCGATAGCAGCCTGCATAAAACCAATGCTGGAAGGTTACCGGGGGAGGCATGCTCTTGTTACTGGAAAAGCAGGAATCGGAAAGACTGCTACCGTGAAAAGAATGCTCGCTGACCTTAAAGAAGAGCATGATGTTCCGGTTGTTTTCATTAACTGTTGGAAGAAGAACTCTAGTTTTAAAATCCTTTCAGAAGCCTGCCATCAGCTCGGCTACCAGTTCACACACAATCTTGGCACTGATGAAGTGCTTTCCAAGATATCCCGGATTGTTGGTGATAGAGGCCTTGTGCTTGCCCTTGATGAGGTGGACAAGTCCCAGGATGCTGATTACTTGTACTATCTTGCAGAGGAAGTAAAGAACCTTGTTCTTGTGATGATAACCAATGATCCTGATTGGTTTGTTCAGGTAGACCCGAGGATAAGGTCAAGAATCATTCCCGAAACAATACTGTTTAAACCTTACTCTCTTGAGGAGATGCAGGATGTTCTGAAACTGAGACGAGACTACGCGTTCTATGACGGCACATGGTCAGAAGATGCTTTCATGCTTGTGGTCAAGAAAGCGTATGAAGATAGGGATGTCCGGACAGGCATTATCCTGCTTAGGGAAGCAGGGCTTGAAGCAGAGAAAGACGCTAGTATTAAGGTCCTGAAAAAGCATGTTGAGAACGCGGCTTCCAGACTGCTGAGCCCGAGCACGCCTGCATTGGACGAGGACGAGAAACTCATACTAAAAGCAGTGCCAGAAGAAGGGGGTCTTGCAGGAAGCGTTTACGAGAAGTACTTGTCCTTAGGGGGCAAAAAAAGTCAGAGGACTTTTGAACGGAAGATAAAAGCCCTTGAAGAAAAAGGCCTTCTCAAGACAGAACGAACAGGCAAAGGATTTAGAGGACAGTCAACAAAAATCATTCCCAAGTAACCTTAACCTGGTCTGTTCTCCACTTGGGTTTTACGTCAGTAGCTGCTTCTGTTTTTGATTCATACACTATCTTGCCAAGCCATGCGATCATTGCCCCATTATCTCCGCAGTATTCTTGTCTGGGTACTGTGAATTCTGCGTTATGCTCTTCTGCCATCCCTTTTATTATTTCAGCAAGTCTTTTATTGGCCGCAACTCCTCCTGTTAGAATAACCTCTTTTTTTTGAGTATGGGCCAGTGCGCGTTCGCTGACTTCAGCCAGCATTGCAAAAGCAGTTTCCTGGAAAGAAAAGGCGATGTCTTCCTTTCTGGAATTGTTCAGGCTATTCTTGGCCGCGGTGAGAAGTCCTGAAAAAGCAAAGTCCATTCCTTTGACAGTGTACGGTAAGGGTATATACTTTTCGCTCTTTTCTGCCAGTTTTTCAATCTTTGGGCCTCCCGGCATCTTGAGCCCCATCTCTCTAGCGAGTTTGTCCAACGCGTTGCCTATGCCTATGTCCAGTGTTTCTCCGAATATCCTGTACCTTCCTTCATTCAATGCTATGACCTGAGTGTTTCCTCCGGACACGTACAAGGTTAAGGGGTCTTTGAATCCTGAGTCTTTTTTCCCTATCTCTATGTGTGCAATGCAGTGGTTTACTCCTATCACTGGCTTGTTTTCCGCCACTTTTTCTGCAAGTTTTTTGCCTTCAATCAGACAGGGTGGAAGGCCTGGTCCAGCAGCATAGCTTACAACATCGATTTCTCTAGCAGTAATACCTGCCTTTTCAAGGGCCCTCTCTAGTATTGGCAGAGCATGCTTTCTGTGGTGCTCTGCCGCTTCTGCTGGGACTATTCCTCCCTTTTCTGGTTTGTAAGAGTCCTTCTCGTTGGCAATTATCCTTTCTCCGTCCACGACCCCTATTCCGAAGGTGTGTGCTGTGGACTCAATGCCAAGATAGATCATCATGAGGCCTGTGCAGCAAGGGCTATTGCAAGTACAGTGAAATTGTACAGGTAGTGGGATAGTACAGGTATGTACAAGTTCTTAGTGTTTTCAAACGCTTTTCCAAGCATTAATCCAAGTATAAATGCTCCAGCAAGCTCAGAAACTGATCCGTACAGTACGTGAAAGTAGGAGAATGCAGCAGAGGCCGTGATCAGGTTTGTCTTTTTCTGCAGGTATCCTCTGAAGAATATTTCTTCAATAATCGGCCCGATTATCAGGATGATGAGCACCTGCCATAACTGGGCTGACATTATGGTCTGTGTTACTTTGGCAGTATCTTCTCCCATGCCAATGTAAACAAAAGAAATAGAGATAGCTATGCTCACGAGCACCATGGCAAACGCGAGGCATAACGCGTGTGCAGAGTCCTGCACGAAGCGGATTTTCTTGAATCCTACTTTTTTCAAAAAATTCTTTGAGCCGACACTGTAGTACGTGAGTAGCAATAACAGGGTATAAACAGAAAAGCTAAACCACATGCTACTTCTTCCACCTGGTGTACCCGCATTTTCCGCAGTGCTGCCTGTCCTTATGGTCTGCTAAAAAAACGCCTTCCCCGCACTTTGGGCATGCGGTCTTAACCCTTTCGAGCTTGGCTCCTTCTACTTTGTACGCTTCATTTTTTAGTTTCATCAGTCTTTCCCTCCTTTATAGGCTCGTACTTCTTTCTGTCCTCAACACTTTCGTACACGTTTGCTTCTATTACGGATGTGCTTGATCCGTAGGCTTGTGTTATGCTTTTAATGCTTATTGCGTCTTTCTCTTTTCCTGTCAGCGCAGAAATCTTTTCAAGCACGTCCTCTCTTTTTGGGGTTTTTCCAGAGGATTCGTATACTATTCTTTTTCTGTTCAAAAGAGGATTCTCCTCTTCCTTGATCTTTTTTAGTTCCATTTAGATCACCTACTTGCCTAGTCTTATAGCGTACTTGCCAGGCATGGTTATCTCTAATGCCTTAGCAATACTTGATTTTTCTGGGTTTATGACTATTATGAACCCCTTCCAGTTTGGGGTCAGTTCTGAATCCTTGCAGACTGGGCATACGTCTCCTTCCACAATACGCCTGCAGGTCTTGCATGCTTTTAGCTTTTCAGCCATTTTCATCCCTTCTTTTTGCTAGTTTTTTTCTTTTTCCACCATTCTGTTTTCCCGAGCCCGGGTTGTCTCATGGTCATGTTTATTTTTGTTTCAGTGACATTGTCCTTGTAGGATATTGAGGTGATTCTTGCGTAGACTATGTCATCTTTTTTCAGCGTTCGCTTTGTCTGTTTTCCGGTTAACACGCCTGTTTTTTCGTTTACGGACATGAAGTCGTCAGTAACCTGGCTCGCGTGCACAAGACCATCAAAAGGCCCGGACCTCACGAAAGCACCGAATTCAGCTATGTCAACCACTATCCCTCTTACCACTTCTTGCACTTCAGGTTTGTACACCAGCGCATCGAACACGACTGTGTGATATGTTGCACTGTCCCCGGGGATTATTTTTCCATCACTCACGTCTCTCGGGTTTATCGTGCTTATGATCACTCCCGTGTCCGGATCTATTTTTCCTTCGTACGTTTCTCTCAGGACTTTTGCAACGGACTTTTCAAGATCTTCCGAGAACATTTGGGGAGGGATCCTCACAACATCCTGTATTGTGACAAGTTTGTACAATCAGTTCACCTCTCTATTGTATCTTTTTATCGCATCGACTATGATCTTTTCGGCTTTTTCTCTGTTTCTCCAGCCTTTTGTTTTCACCCATTTTCCTGTTTCAAGTTTTTTATAGTCTTCCATGAACAATTTTATTTCTTCAAGCTCGTGTTTAGGCAGGTCAGAGTAGTTTTTTACTTCAACGTACCTCGGTTCGACTTCTTTTTTGGGCACTGCAAGGATTTTTTCATCTACTCCTTTTTCGTCCTGCATTTCCAGAAGACCTATTGGCCGGGCTTCAACTACACATCCTGGGAATGTAGGTTTTGTTATCAGCAGTATAACGTCTAGGGAGTCTCCGTCTCTGGATTTTGTTCTTGGTATGAACCCGTATTCAAAGTCGTACACCACAGGGGAGTGGAGAGTCCTGTCAAGCCTGAAGAACCCGCTGGGGTCGTATTCGTACTTGTTTCTGCTTCCTTGTGGTATTTCTACCACAACGTTTATGCTCTTTGGAGGTCTTTTTCCTGCTTCTATGTCTTTGTAAAGGTTCATTCCACCACCAGTTCAACTCTTTTCATTCCTTTAATTATTATCACGGGAATGTTTTTTTTAAGACATTCTATTTTCAGTTTGGTGTCGTTTGTGGCGACAATGCCGTGCAGTTCTTCTGCTTTTTTCAGCAGGGCATTGTCAGCATATCCTGTTGCTTCTATTATCCTTATTCCTTGGGCTTTTATTAGCGCAAGCCCTATTCTGCCGTTGGGTATTTTCTTAAGTTCGTTTACTACAGGGCGTATGGTTGCCAGTTCTTTGTTCGGAAAGGTTTTTCTGAGTTCCTCAAACACGTCTATTTTGAGTTGTGCTGGCACCATTACAAAGTTTGTGTCCAGCAGTATCACTTTACTATGCCGTACCCAATCAGGCTCCATCGTCCTCTGACCTTTCTTGAGATAGTTACTCTGTCCCCTTCACTGATGCACAGAGGTCTTCTTAGCGTTAGTTCGCAGTATTCCGGGCCTGCTTTAGTCACTTGACCGATTGTTGTCATGGTAAGGGCGTTTAACACCAGCATTTCCCCTTGCTTTAAGTTTTCTGGTTTTCCGGATACTGCTCTTTCAAGCAGTGTGTGTTCCAGCCCTATCCTGTCTCTTACAGGAGGAGTTTCGCCGGGTTTGGAGATTATGTTTCCGGACATGCGGTCTCCTTTTGCTAGGGCAGGATCTATTCCGGTCTGCACTGCCACAAGGCCTCCTGGGCCTGCTTCTTTTATTACTCCATCAGTTACTGATACAGATCTTGCTGTTGTGATGATTGTTTCGTATTTTCCTTTGATTTCCAAGCCCGGGGCTATTTCTATTTCATCTCCCTCTCTTATTTTTCCTTGGAGTATTGAGCCTCCGAGCACTCCTCCTTTCAGATTCTTGATTTTTTCTCCTGGTTTGTTAACATCAAATGATCTTGCTACGACCATCCTAAGCGGTTTTTTCGTGTCCCTTTTTGGTGTTGGTATCTTCTCTTCAATGGCTTCTATGAGCTTGTCCAGGTTTACGCAGTGGTTTGCGGCCATGGGGATTATAGGAGCACCCTCTGCGTTTGTGCCCTTTACGAATTCAATTATCTGATTGTGGTGTTCTTTTGCTTTTTCCGGGCTTACAAGGTCTATTTTGTTCTGGACTATCACTATGTTCTTAACTCCGTTTATTTCCAGCGCGGCCAGGTGTTCTTGTGTTTGCGGCTGAGGGCATGGTTCATTTGCTGCAATAACCAGTATCGCTCCGTCCACAAGACTTGATCCACTTATCATCACGGTCATCAGGGCTTCGTGTCCGGGCGAGTCCACAAAAGAAACTTTTCTGAGGAATTCTGGTTTTTTGCAGTCCGCGGGGTTTACTGTATATTGTTCGCCGCACTTGTAGAAATCTGCGTCAGCGTATCCCAGTCGGATGGTGATGCCTCTTTTGATCTCTTCACTGTGCCTGTCCACCCATTGTCCTGTAAGGGCTTTGACTATGGTTGTTTTGCCATGGTCCACGTGTCCGGCTGTTCCAATGTTCACTTCAGCTTGAATTACCTTCTTTTTCGGCATTTTCTTTCTTCCCCATAATTTCTTCTATGTTCTTTTCCCCGAACTTGATTATTTTCAGGTTTACCTGGGCAATGTCCTCGGCTATTGTGTTCCCGCGTACTGTTTTTCTTCTTTTGTATCCTTTTTCAGGTATCTTTTTTATACCTATTGATTTTCCTGCCAGCACCTGCCTCCTGTCTGTGCCATTGATGTCCGGCCTCATCGGGACACCGTCTTTGTCGGTTCCGCCTGTTATCCTCAGCTTGTAGCCTGTTAATTCCAGGATGCTTCCGTCGACTTGTTCCCCTATTTTTTTGCCGTAGAGGAGATTGCCTTGTTCGATCTCCTTTTGGTAGCTTTTCCCTGTTTTTGGGTCTCCTATAACTACTTTCATTTTAGTCACCCTTTATACGCATTATTTCTTTAAGAAGCCCTTTCTCGGGCACTTTGTCAATCATTTCGTAAGCTTGTTCTCTTGGCACCGCAGTATAGAGTATATCCCCTTCGTTTACCTGCCTGCCTACTGTGCAGTCTTCTATTGACACCGCAACTTTTTCTCCTTTTGAAGCAAATTCTTTGGATTTTCCTTCTTCTTGTATTCCTTTTATTCTCCCCACTGTTTTTCCATCAGATCGCATCACTGGCACGTCTGATTTGAGCATTCCTTCAAGCACTTCCACACCGACGACCGCGGGTTTGCTTTTCCTGAAAACATACCCCTCGAGTATTTTCAGCTTAGCAGGGTAAACATACTTTTTGAGCCTTTCAAGTTCTCTTTCTTTCTTCTTTTTCTCGTGCCATTCGAGGTATTCTTCTTCAAGCCGGTATATCACGTTTGATTCGAATATTTGTATCCCTCTTGTTTTTGCTTCTTCTTTTATGGCGGAGGGTACAGGTTGGTTGAACGAGAATATGGCTCGGTATTCCCAGTCTTCTCCTCTCATGCTGTCTGCTTCTGTTAGGTCAACTTTGTTCACAGGGCCTACTTCTGCTTTTCTAACCTTTATCCCATGCCTGCTTATGAGCTTGCATATTGCTTCAAGCGAGCCCAGCGTGTCTGCTTTTACTATGATCCCGAGAGGTTCTGTTTTTATGTTCACGTTTGACATTTCTTTTTCCACTTTTTCCATTGCTTCTTTGTCTTTCCCTGGCTCTACTACGAACAAGGGGGACCCTGGGATAACGTCTTCCAGTCCGGGGGCTGCTATTTTGACTCCTGCTGCAGCGTGAACTTCTTTTACTGTTTTGAACTTTCTTTTAGCGTCTCTTATTTCTTCTAACGGCGCGGGTTGTAGAAGGGCCTTTATCTTCACTATTTTCGGC
>Ga0190313_1000415_pt1 | contig 25682 bp, 37 predicted proteins | sample 4870071011_MG_FD_169989 | JGI IMG/M metagenome (GOLD analysis project Ga0190313, IMG submission 169989) | Hydrothermal vent sediment bacterial communities from Southern Trench, Guaymas Basin, Mexico - 4870-07-10-11_MG | ecosystem: Environmental > Aquatic > Marine > Hydrothermal vents > Sediment ... | reverse complement strand
AAAATCTTCTGGTCTGTTAAACCTGCTGAACATTGCGGTAAGCACAAAATTATGTTCTGGTAGGATAGGAAGGAACATTTCTTTACCTGAATAAAAGAAGTTGGTTTGGTAAAGTTTTTGCACTTTTCTTGGTTTTGTTATATTATAAGCAGTGCAATATTTTTTTAATACTGTTCTCATTTCATTCCATCGTGGATGTTTCTCATCATACTCCAAAAGTAATCCCTGCTCTTTCAGTGGTTCCAGTTTTTTGTTAAGCAAGGATACTGCCCTTCTAGCAGGAGTTTTAGCCCAAAATCCGTTTTCTTTGAGTTTTTCTAGGATCATGTACCTAGTCCGAGGAATAGGAAACTGACAGTAATCTAGCACTATTTTACTAAAAAACTCTTTTTGACTCACAATTTTTGTTATGGTAAAACAGGTTATTATGCTTTTCTCCTGCAAGACTGGAATACTGGAACTTCAGGGGGTCTAGTTCTTATCTCTTCTTTTTTCGTTTTTTCCAGGGTGCGATAGTGCTAAAACCCCTTTCAACACTCATTTCTTGAATGTATTTTTTATCTGCAGGTAATCCTATGTTTCTTTTTTCAAGCACTCTCTTTTTCTCTTCCTCTGAGAGCTCGTGCCACATTCTTCCGCGCGTTGGGTCCTCTAAGCTTATAAGCCCAATATCAGGCATGTTCCAAACTTCTGCCCGTATCTTGTGCTTTGACATTTTTTCCGCAATTTCTTTAGCTACAGCTTCTGGGCAGACACCGTACTTTTCCCCGCCTGCAAAAATTCTCACATTAGTTTCAAAGATCCCAAAACCTTTTTTAGGGTTCCATAACCTGTTCCCCAGCTGTTTTTCAGCGTACTTGACCAGTTCTTCTGCTTCTTTTCCATGCATTGATGTTAGTTCCAGGTACATTACAGCGGTAGGATCAGATGCTACACGATCTATCATGCTCTTGTAATATTCTATAAGATGTTTTTCAGCTTTCTCGCTTACTGCCTTCTTTCCATATGAGTCCCTGAAAAAGAAAGGGTGCACTATCATGAAAACCTTTTTTATCCGTTCCATTTTTTCACTCTCTTGCCAGCAGTCTCCTGTATTTTTCAACAAGCTCGAACGCAGACTTGCCGTCTACAACAGTCTTTACTACAACAGGTTCTTTTATCCCTTTCTTTTTCATCATTTCAGAATCTGATACTAAAGCAAGCCTGCTGAGTTGTTTTGCTACACTTCCTTTTCCAGCTTTTGTGGCAGCAGAAACTTCTTCATAAGTTAAAGGCCTTCCAGACTCTGCCAAAACCTTAACTATCTCCTTCTGTAAGGGAGAAAGAGATCTTAGTTCCCAAGCCCAGCCAATATCCTCTTGTATTGGTTCAGGTTGTTCTTCAGCACCTGTAGCAATTACAGACTCGTTCTGTGCAGGAATCTGCACACTTTCAGGATTTTCAGGTTCTTTTTTGTTTAAATCTGTGATAATAACAGGTCTGTAACTTCCTCTTTTTTCACCTTTAATTACGTAAAATACCTCTTTTTCTCCAATATTTCCCTCTGGGAACGATGTGTGCAATTCTTTGCACACTTTCTCTGCGTTTATCAACGCACTTCTCGGATTCCCTGAAGACAAGAGTGCGATCTCCTCAATTCCGTCAGGAGAAAAGGGGTTTTTGCCTGTTTTTAAGCGCCTTATGATCATTTCACGAATATCATGTGCACTTAGATTGCACAGTTTTACGGTTTCTGCCACACGCGTTCTCATACTTTCATGCACGTTAAGATAGCTTATAGTGGACATTGCTATTGCATGAACCCTCTCAGAATCATAAAAATACTTTAGTTCTTCCATTTTATCCTTGTTAAGCCGTTGAACTTCATCCAAAAACAGAACTAACCGATCTTTTTTCTTCGGAAGCCGTTTCCTTAACCCCAATAGGGAGTTTACTGTTAGCAGTTTTTTGAAGTCGATTTCTTCACTCTTAGAATATGTGCAGTCAAAGTACACAGTTCTATACTTTTGTTTAGCAGCCCATTTCTCAAGCTTTCTTAGCATTGTTGTTTTTCCATAACCTGTTGGGCCTGTTATTACAAGTATGTCCCCGCTTGTTATTGCTTCTCTTGCTTTTAGCTCTTGTTCTTCATAACCCACCAGAAACTCTGGTTTTGGAGTTATCTTAAAGGGATTTTCGTGAAATCCGTATGTTTTGAACCACATTCTTAGACCCCCCTACTTCGTGTTAGACACGCTTTACAGGTATTTAAACCTGACTATTAGTCATGACTAAACTTTGACTATGCTTAGTCAAGTTTGACTAAGGTTTGACTAACATTTGACTAAGCTTTCAGTATATCGTTTTCTTCATTTTTACCGGTTTTTCTAGTCATTGTGTCTTAGTCATGACTATAGACATGACTAACTTGTCTAACAGGTTGACTAGCTTGACTAACTGTTTGACTAAGCGTTTTGACTAACATGACTAACTTGACTAAACATTTGACTAGCTTGACTAAACGTTTGACTAACTTGTCTAAGCCACTGACTAACCCTATTACAAGATATCTTGACTAACCCAACTGTTAGAACTAGTGATTTAATCAATGTTTTAACCCTAATCTTCTTGATCAACCAGTCCAACCCTCTAGTTAATCTAAACACTCACAAACTGTGATATTCACACTCTTTGACCAGACCAAACAGACGCATCTCTCACACCTTTAACCTTGCTTAGATTATGCTCACCTAAAAACTCTCACAAATTCTCTTTTTACTTTCCTTACACCTAGAACTCTCACTTTTTTCTCAACCTTCTCTACCCTTATAATCTTTGTAATAATTTTTTAAATTTTGTCTGTTTTTCACTTACTGGTTTTTGTTTTATGTTTTTCTCTTTACAAACTCTCACAAAATATGCATATTTTTTTGAACTTCCTACAACTGACCCTGTTGGTTTTCTCTGTGATATGTCATTAAAACCTCTTCTTGCAACCAGTTATTCTGATCTCTCACTTTTTCTGCCTTCTTTTTTTCTTTCTGTCCTTACTATCTTTTCACATCTTTCTAGGTTGCAATAATTGTATAGGTATTTCTCACACTTTTCTCTCACGTGAGTATTAACTATAATTTATTAATTAAAAAGTATCTGATTTAAACAAAAGGTTTAAATATATTAATTGTATTTTTCTCTGTGCATAACCAAACACAAAAATTAAACGAATAATGTAATAACTGTTTAAAAGAATAGGTTGGAGGGACCGTGCCAATGCCAAACATACTATTCAAAGAAAAGCCGTTACGTACGCTGGTTTCTTTATCAGATGATTCCAGGGTCTGGTATGCCAGCGTGTTGTGCAAGGCCACTGATACCACATATCCGCATATGCTGAAAATGTTGAAACAATTTGAAAGTGTGGGATTGATATGCACAGAACAGGTTGGCAGGATACGGATAGTAAAGCTCACTAAACAAGGCCAGGATCTTGTTCAGGTTCTGAAAAACGTGGAAAAACTGACTCAGAAAAACTTTTCTGGAGATTCTAAAAATGTTTTGGAGGATGGTTTGAATGAACGTGAGGAAAGCGACGCTTGATGATCTAGAACTTCTTACACTTTTGTACAAAAAAGACGGGAGGAAAAGGCTTACTCCTATTATGAAGTATCCTCTGATTGATTGGATAATGAAAGGCCCTCACCTTATTCTGATAGGAGAGGAAGAAGAGCCTGTTGGTTTTATGATAATTAGGATAAAAGGCGAAGAATCAAGCATTGATGTGCTTTCTGTTGCCAGAAGATACAGGGGAAAAATTGAGTACCATTTTATTAAGGACGCTTTAGAATTTGTTTCTACTGAAAAGATTTTTGTAACCGTGCCCAGCAATGCATCTCGGCTTATTGAAACTTACAAGTCACTTGGTTTTGTTGTTTACGATAACGTGCCCGACGCGTTCGGAAAAGGCCGACACGGCCTGAAATTGCTTAAACGTTTGCAGGATACTCCTAAAGAATCCAGGGTTATCGGGGGCGGAGTGTACAAAAAACCAGGCGACGGGTACCTTGAAATTAACTTGAAGAACCTTGACATGGTTGATTAGTCAAACCCGTAAATTTTTTCAAACGCTTTCAAGTACTCTTTTTCTTTGTATTCACGGTATGTTTTAAGAGCTTCTAAACGCGTTCTTTCTTCAAGTACTTTTCCAGACAGTCTTTTATTTAACTGCAGTCTTGCTTTTACTTCTTCTTTTATTTTTTTGTATGATGGGTCCTGTTTTTCAAGTTCTGCGTCCAGTTTTCTCCTTTTCATCAGGATCTCTTTTTTAGGATATTTTAGCAGGCCTTCTTTTGCCAGTTGTTTTACTACTTTGTCGTACTTTTCTAACGCTTTTTCATCATACTCTCCTTTTTTTATCGGCACTCTTGCTTTAGTCAGGTCTATTATGTCCTGGAATATCTTTTCGTTTTCAGCAAGCTTTTCAGCTATAATATCCATTTCTTCTGGCAGGTACCTCCCTTGTACTTTAAACCTGAATATTCTGGCCAGTTGGGTTCCAGGATCGTAGATCACGTTTCCTTTGTATGCTTTTACTCCCTTCACGTCCACCCCCTTTTTCTTGAGTTCTTGTATGACTCCTGTATGTCCTGCTCCTACCACGAGGTACACTGGTTCTCCTGATTTTTTTGCTTCTCTGGCTGCTGTTGCAGCCAGGTTTTTTTCCCGTTTTTCTATCATCTCTTTAGCGTATTCTTCCACGTCCATTTCACTCTTCAGTTTTGGGGGCACGTCACCTGGAATTATTTCAACACCTTTCTTCTTCAGCTCCTCTGCTATCCTAGAAAAGTGAACGTTCTGTTCAGGTTTTTCCAAGGCTTCTTTTGTTGTTTCCAGCACTACCTTTCTTGCTCCTTTCAGCATTTCTACTACTTTTTTCCTCTGCCCTGGCGTGTGTTTTTCAAACACCACAATGACCTTTGGTTTTCTCTTTTTCATTTTCGTCTCCTAAACTTGTTTTATTTTTCCTGTTTATATACCTGTTATCGCACGCTTTGCAGGTTGAGAAAGCAAAAACAATAAAGAGGATATCCAAGTCATAACTGTTCTTTTTATATTCTTGTTTGGCCCTGTTTAGTATTGGTATACTGGTATGAAGGTTAGGAGTTTGAGGTTCAGGGTCAGGAAAGTTCAAAACATGATGAAGATAGTTTTTGATATGTCAGAGCGCTTAAAAAAATTCAGGGGAAAGAGAGTAGCAGGTAATTAAAATGATAAACAAGCAAACCCGGTTTTCAAGACATGCCGAGCTCATGGTTCTTCAAAGGAAATTGGACAAAGAACGTGTAATCCAAATTTTGAAAGAAAAAGAACTGGTGTACGCAGAAGAACAGGGGCAGAGCAAGGTGATACTGTTATACCATTATGACAAAAAACACGATTTAAAAATCGTGCTTTCTGACAAGGGTACTTTATTAATGTTGTTACCCTTCCTATACAAGACAAGAAAAGACGTAGGAGGTTAGAGGGTTGGCTAAAGAAGCGTTGGTAGGCTATGATTCTGAGGAAGACATTTTGTATGTGTATTCGGTGAACCGCAGGGCTTCGGATAGTCTTGATTTGGAAGATTATATTATTGACTTTGACAAGAGAGGAGACATTGTTGGAATAGAAATAATGGGCGCTTCCAAGGTTCTTTCAAAGCTTTTTGGAAGTAAGATAACCCCTGAAGAGCTTGAAATTGCTGGCAAGCAAACTTCTTTGAGGGTTTTCAAGACAAGCAAGTTCGTTTACGTCTCTTTCACTCTCAAGTTCAAAAGAAGAGAAATTGTGGTCCAGTCGCCTGTTCTGCCTAGGGCAGTTGCTGCTCCAGCGTGACTGTCATAACTCGTCCAAAGGGTTCCTGATTTTCTTGAGGTCCTGGGTGCTCACGTGAGTGTATATCTGCGTGGTGTTCAGGTTCGAGTGGCCCAAAAGCTCTTGGATTATTCTGATGTCCTGGCCCTGCTGGAGCAAGTGTGTTGCGAACGAGTGACGCAGCGTGTGAGGGTGCACGTTCTTGACAATCCCTGCTTTCCTGGCTGCTCTTGCAACAATTTTTTGAACGTTCCTTTTGCTCATCCTATTCCCTGATTTTCCTGGGAACAAGTATTCGTCCGGATCCCTGTCTTTCGCAAAATCTTTTAGTTTTTCCAAGAGTTTTTTGGAAAGGATGATTCTTCTGTCTTTGGCTCCTTTGCCTCCTCTGACCCAGCCCATTCCTTCTTGCCAGTCAATGTCTTTGATTTTCATGTTCACGAGCTCGCTGAGCCTCACTCCAGTGGAGTACAGGAACTCTATTATCAGCTCGTGCAAAAGATTATCACATGCATGCAATAATTTTTTAACCTCTTCTTGGGTGAGCACTTCAGGGATCTTTTTCTCTGTCTTTATGCTCTTGACCTCAACCTGTTTCCCGAGCACGTTCTTGTAGTAGAACACGAGCGCTGCCCTGGCAAGGTTGGCTGTGCTTTTCTTTCTGCCAGAGTCAAGCAGTTGTAGCAAAAATTTTTTAAGGTCTTGTTCGTCCAGTTCCCCAGGGGGTTTTCTCGTGCTGGCCAGGAACTCTTTGACCATGATCGAGTACGTTTCGATCGTGTTCTGGCTGAATCCGCTGAGTTTTAGCTCTGCTCTTAGTTTTTCCAGCTCTTTTTCCACGCTAGGGCCTGGGTTCATTGTCTGAAAAAAGGGGTTTTGAGTATATAAGAGTTCGCTTAACATACAAAACTTAAATAAACTTTGCACGACCAATATTACTTATGGAGTCAGTTACCCTGGAAAAAGTTTACTCTGAGCTGATCAGCCTTAAGCAAGAAGTGGAAGAAATCAAGACAATGCTGCTTCCAGAAGAAGAGCTTTCTACAGAGGAAAAAAAGCTGGTTAGAGAATCCTTGGAAGAAGAGTCAAAAGAAGAGCTCAAAAAGTTTTCAGAGTTGTAAAGCATGCCTGAAGTTCTTTTTACTCCTTCTTTCGAAAAAGATTTCAAATCTTTAGACTCAGAAACGCAGGCAAAAATAAAAGATTTGTGTAAAAATTTTTCAGAAATGTTTTTTCCTTCCAAACACGTCCGGAAGCTTAAGGGCTACAAAAACCTTTTTAGGATAAGGATGGGTGGCTACAGGCTGGTGTATCACGCGCTTTTCAAGGAAAACAAGGTTGTTTTGCTGCGTATTCTTCCTAGGAAAGAGGTTTACAAGAGAGTCTAACAGTTCGCTTAATGACCCTTAAGCGTACCAGATTATAATGTCTTATTCCTTAAACCTTTTTTGCAAATTATTTGAAAAATTGTTGCAGGATTTTTTCGTGTTAGCACTTAGGTGAGCTTCTGAAAAAGAGATAAAAACACTGAACTTCATTATACTACTGATGAGAGAATTGTCAAGGCAATCCTCTGAACTTTCGGAAACTCTTTTGGATAGGTGGGAAGAATTCATCGGTGAAATAAGGGAAACTTGTAACACAACACTTACTCCTAAAAGGTTTAACGAGGGTCTTGGAATAAGAAATAAGATACTGGAGAATATTGAGTCTTTCAGCAAGGATCAAAAGAAAAGACTTGCTCTTCTGGACAAAGAGTTCAAAAAATTATGCTCAGAAGTATCTCCTTTTAGAGAGGATTTCTTGAAAGAAGAGGGGTTGACCGCATCCGATCTATTAAAGGATCCTCCAGCAGTAGAAGACTGGTGGTCTTTTCTGGTCCCCCCGAGGTTAGCAGAATATGAACGGTTATATCGAGAGTTTCAGGAGATCCGGCAACGATATTTTTTTCTTCGTCAGTTGGACACTCCATTTCCGTTTAGGAGTGTTGAATCTTTCCTGACATTTCATAAGGAAGAATCAAAGAGATTGGAAAAAAGATTTAGAATGTTTTTGGACAAACTTTCTGAGCATACTTCAGAATTGAGCTTGTTTTCTGGAGAAGAGTTAAAGAAGATCTTATTCTTGAAAAAAATACTCCTTGACAACGATCCGAAGTATCCTTTGGATGAGTTAAAACAATTACTGGAGAAGGATCCCGAATACCTTTTGGAAGAGTGGAAGAATTTTATTAATAATGTAAAAGAGGCAGGAGAACATCTTACTTTAGAAGAGTTTGATAACAAGCTTTCTGTACGGAATAAAATAAGAGAAAAGGAAAGCGCTTTTAGCGAGAACCAGAAGAAAAAATTGGCCGAACTGGACAAGGAGTTCAAAAAATTATGCTCTTGGATTAGACCTTCGCGCAAGGGTTTTTTGAAAAGGAAGGGAGTGATCTTGTCTGACCTTTTGAGCGATCAGCCAATAGTAAAGGACTGGTGGAACTATCTGCTTCCTAGGAAACTGGCTGAACGAGAGCAACAGCAGATTGAATTTGATAATGTCAAAAAGAAGTTAAGGGCTGAATTTGTTGAGATCCGACGATTGTATGCTCTTGAGAAAGAAGAGTCAGAAGACTTAAAGGAGAGGTTCAGGCTCTTTCTGAGAGAATACCGTCTTTTTGTCATCAGAAACCTCTGTTACTTACGTGAGAGGCCAGATGATGAGATACTAGGCCCAGAAGAGTTAAAAGAAGTCCATGTTATGATAGACGATTTGCTGGAGGATGATCCTGATTATCTCTTGGACTGTTGGGAGCTGTTTATTGAGGAAGTGAGAAAGGCTGACGAAACCATGTTAACAGGGGAGGAATTTGATGACAGTATTAGTATACGTACGGACATAATGGAGAAGCTTGATTCCTTAAACGAAGAACAAAAGAAAAGACTTGCTCTTCTGGACAAAGAATTCAAAAAATTATGCACTGACAGACCCCTTTTCAGTAAGAAGGACCTGTCAGAGTTTGAGAAGAAATATCCTAAGACCAGGTACTGGTGGATGTACCTGGAACCGAAAAAACTTCCAAAAAGCTGGTAGTCTCACATCATTTATTACCCTGGTTATAAGAATTTTTTACCCATTTTTTTCCTTATTTTCTCAAGCCCAGTTATACTCTTAAAATTATTGCAAGGCAAAACTGGACCTGGAAAAACTTTTTTGGTTTTTCTAAGACTTTTTTAGTTTCTTGTAGATATTTTTCCTGTGCCCGATCCTTTCAATATATACTGTTTTGTCTGAAAGAAGAAGGACGAGAGTTCTGTAATCGCCTATTCTGAGTTTGTAATCGTCATAACCTGTTAGTTTTGAAAATTTTTTATAAGGGTCTTTTGCACATTCCTTGAGTTTTTGTAGTATTCTTTGGGCTGTTGGTCTATCAAGCTTTGATAGGTCCCGGACTGCCTCTCTTGAGAATTTGATCTTCCACAATTTTCATAACCCCAGCATTTTCTCGACCTCGCGCAGGCTTGTTGTTTTTCCTGTCATGAGGTCGATTCTCGCGTTCAACAGTGAGACCCTGAATTCATGAGTGTATTCTCCTTCTTCGTCCCCTGTTGGGATCAGGGAAGCGAGTTTTCTTATCACTGAATCGTATGTTTCTCTGGGGTCTTGTTTTAGTCTTGCGAGCATTTCCCTTGTCTCTGGCTTTATCTGAATGCTGGTATACGCCCCCATTATACATCACTGTATAACAACTGTATACTGTTCTATAAATACTTTTGGGTTATCCTTTCAATCTTTGAAGATGTTTTTCGTTTAGCCTGAACTTCTGCTTCTTTTGGTGATTTCCGCTAGCACCTCTTCTTTCAGTCCCAACATTGTTTCTATTTGCTCTAGAGAATATTTTTTCCCTTCTTCTAGTTCTTTCAGGGCTTGTTTCACTTCTTTTTCTGTTTCCTCGGATAACAGCACGCGGTCTTCAGGGGAATCGGGCAAGGCCTTCCTGCTGCGCGTTCTAGTAACCATAACATTATCACAGTGTGTTGTGGTATTTGTTGTTTTTGGTCTTCTTTCCTGTGACGCTTACAAGAACCTTGCCTCCAGGTAAGAGTATTCTTCTCCTTTGTGTATTATTGGGCAGAAGGGGTCTGGCGCGCTGTAGTCTCCGTAGAACTCGTAGGCCCTTTCCCTGCACCCTCCCTTGCACGCGTTGAAAAACTAATCCAGCGTCTTTTTATGTTCTCGGGCTCTAGAAACGAAGCGTGAACGTGCTGGTCACAGGCATTGCGGGAACAGGGAAGACTGCATTGTGTAAAGAATTCCGAAGAAGAGGTTACAAGGCTTTCAGCATAGAGGACATTCCTGGTTTGTTTCAGATGATTGATAAGAGGACTGGAAAGCCTTTCCATGACTATGATAATTATGACATGGAAAAGGTAAAGAACGCTGACTGGGTGTGCGACAAGCAAAAGCTTGAAAAGCTGATAAAAGAAAACGAGAGCAGGGAAAGCCCTGTGTTTTACTGTGGGACAGCGTCAAATATTCTGGACCTGCTGTCCTTGTTCGGCAAATTTTTTTTGCTGGTCGCTAGCAAGGAAACTCTTAGGAAAAGGCTGAGCACCAGAACATCCAACAATTTCGGGAGAACAAAAGAGGTTCAGGACTGGGTGTTTTCCTGGAAGGACTGGTGGGAGAACATGATAAAAGAAAAAGGAGCGATGGTAGTCAATGCAGACAGGCCATTACAAAAGATAGCAGAAGAGATTCTGAGCAGATTATGATCTTTGCCGTTTTCTTGAACTTTGTTTTGCAATCCAGTCTACTCCTTCTTTTAGGTCCTTTGCTATTTTGTCTGCTCCCCATGAGCTGATTACTGACAAATCTCTCTCTTTGTATGGGACTATAACTGTTTTACTGACTCCTGCTGCTTTGCCTGCTAGGATATCATTTTTACTGTCTCCGATCATCGCACATTCCCCTGGTTTTAACCCCATTTTTTGGCATGCCTTTAGCAGAGGATCAGGAAATGGCTTTATTCTTTTTGTTTCCCCTCTGCATACAAGCGCGTCCAGGAAGTCTATTCCTATTGTTTCAAGCGATTTACGGACGATCAGTTCCCTTGAGTTTGAGACCACGGCGATCTTCTTTTTTTCAGAAGCTTTTTTCAGGACATCTGGCGAGCTGTTGATCACAACCAGATGTTTTGGAATTATCTCTTTTCCTATTTCAAAAAGCTCTTTTTGGGCGTCTTCAATTTCTTCCTGTCTGAAGCCGAGTATTGACAGGATTTCTTCGTTTGGCCTTGGGAACAGGTCATAAAATCTTTCCTTTTCCACAGGCTCTTTGCCGTGCCTTTGCAGAAGCTTGTTCATTGATAAGAGGTATGCTGGCTTGGTGTCAACAAGTGTTCCCTCAAGATCAAAAAGGATTCCTTTTACCATTGTTTGATAGTAGGTTCTTCAGGAATAAATCAGTTTACTTTCATCCTATTTTCTTTGGCTTGTACTTTTTCATCCATTCTAGGCTCTCACCCCAGGAGTCGAAAACCTTCCCGTACCCTTCTTTCCTGCAGGCTTTTTCCAGCCGCTTCAAGAGCTTTTGCTGTACGCGGAGGTCTCCGTCCAAGATTTTCAGGAGATCTTTGACCAATTGCTTTGGCCTTGCCTTGAATTTTTTCAGCGGCCAGTTTTCAAGCTCCCATTCAAGGTACTTGTAGTAGGGAGTTATCCTGCCCTCCATCCCAAAGATCACGTTAAGGAATAACGGGATTCCTTTGGCTGCTTCAAGCCTCGCGCACTCAGGCATCCCGTCCCTGTCGCATTTCAGGGACCTGTACACCTGGTTGATGTACCCATCAAGGTATCCTTCCACGTATTTTCTTATCTTGTTCTTTGGTATTCTGGCCTTTTCTCTCAGAAGCCTTTCAAGCTCTCCTCTTGTTTTGTCAATGACCTGCTTCACGTGCGCGTACGTGTACGCGTAGCCTTCAGAGTCTGTCCCGAGCAGGGCATGCTTCCTGAACTCTGGCAGGGAGAAGACCGCGAAATCGAACCCCTGCACTTTCAGTCTGTTGAACCTTGCCAGGATCCTTTTCTTGTCTTTTTCTGTTGTTATTACGTAAACGTCATAATCAGAAAACTGTGTCGCTTGGTTCTTTCCCCTGCTTCCTCCCAGGAACAACCCGACCACTCCTGGCTCGGACTCGCAGTACCTTTTAATGTCCTCCCATAGGGCCCCGGCTTTTTTCCAGTTCTCTCTCAACCCATTCCACCGCCTTTCTTATCATTGGATACTTTTCTTTTCCCGCTCTTTCTAGGAGTGCTCTTGCTTTTCCTGGTTTCCCTTGCCTGACAAGGTTTATGCTGGCCACGAGAGCAAACCTTTTCCTGTACACCCCTCTTTTTTCGTACTCCTTGTCAATGAACTTGGCCAGTTCCTTTTCGTGTCCTTTGACCGCTTTCCTTATTCCTTGTGTTGCAAGAACATCGCACACGGCCCAGTTGTCTGTTTCTGCAAGCCAGGAATCAACCATCTTGAAATATTTTTCAGGATTCTTGTTTTTCAGTATTTTACCGCGAGCCAGTCAAGCGTTTTCCCAGGTACTCCTAAGATTTTGTCCTTTGTTTTGACCATCCTGGCCGCGGACGCCGCGTGTGCAGGGTCACGATTTTTCTCAAGCTCATGTAAGACGTCTTCCTCTTGGGCCAAACCAATACTCTCATTTAAAACCTTCTTTATTCGAACACCTCCTGCCACCTGAAGGGCAAAAGTTCTTCTAGTGTCTTGCTCTTGTTTTCTGATACGATTACTCGGGTATTCAGGTTTTCGTGGTCTGTTTGGTACATTAGTTCCCTGCACCTGCCGCACGGGGGTAGTATCCTCCTGTCTTCTGATACCGCGACTATTTTCTTGATCCTGGTTTCACCCTTCTCAAGCATTTTTGCTATGGCGGAGTGTTCTGCGCAGAATCCTATGCCGCACGCCGCGTTCACGCTAATTCCAGTGTAAACTTTTCCACTCTTTGTTTCCAGGGCTGCCCCGACTTCACCGATTATCATTTCTTCAGAAGTGCTGCGTTTTCCAGCCACTGTTCGCGCGGCCCTAATAAGCTCCTTGTCAGAAAGCATTATTTATGTAATGACATGCTTGTAAAAAAGACTTTGCATGATGGTTTTCAGGGAAGAAGCAGCACAAATGCTTGAAAATGCTCGTGAATACGAGGAAAAGTTGATTCAGGATCTTGAAAACGTGTTCGGCCAACTCATAAGCAGTGATCCAACCGTGTTTTTTAGGTTTTTTCCTTACAGAAACCTTTATATATTTTTACTTTTTAGTAAAAAGTAAATGGAAAAGGAAAATGTCAGCAAAGATGTGGGAATGCTTCTGCGTTCATTCGGCAAGATATTCAAACAGTGGGGGTTAGAGGAGCCGTCTGGAAAGGTTTTGGGATTCTTGCTGTTCAAGTCAGCACCTGTGACACAGAGGGAAATAGAGGAAGGCACGAGTTACAGTAGGGGTCTCGTAAGCAGGAGCTTGAAAAAATTAAGAAAACTTGGCCTGGTTCTTGTGACCAAAAAAGGAAAAGAGTTTTACTATTCCACGAACGTCTCAATGACAGACTTGTTTGACAAGCTTACAAAAAGATTTCTCGAAACCGAAATAAAGCCGATATTGACTGGTCTGTCGGAAAGCTTGAATTGCATAAGGGATACTACTGTTAAGAGAAATGTTCGTAAGATGATAAGCGAATACAGGAGGTTGAGCAAGGGAATTTTGGCGCTTCCAAAATTAATGGAAGAAGTTACTGAACATAAGTAAAATGAGGTGATACAATGGATGGACTTGAGGCAATCTCAATGACAAACCCGTACGTGATTGGAGGAATAGCCATTGTAGTTGTGGCCGTTGCTGCAGTTCTATGGTGGCTTCAAAAAGAAGGAAAACTGAACTTTTGAGGAAGAGCTTTTTCTTTCTAAAAAACCCCTGTTCAATTTTTTTCTGTTTGGCCGAGAAAGACCGCTGATAAAAAGAGTAGGATATAAAAAAGAGAAGGGTGTTTATACTAGTATGATTCCGGGGTTTTTGTTGATTGATGTATACGGATTCAGGTTGTACGAGTTGCTTATAGCAGTAGCAGTGTTCTTCATAACACTAACAATCTCTAAAGTTTTTGTCACACTCCTGAAAAGAGAGATCCACAAAATGTCAAAGAAAACAAAAACAGAGATTGATGACGTGATCGCGAAGATGATTTCAATCTTCGGCTGGCCTTTTTATATACTCATAGCATTTTACGCGACCCTGCACGCTGTGAGCGTGCCAGAATACGTCCGAACATGGTTCGGTTACCTGACCGTGATAGTCACGGCATACTATGCTACTAGGGCTGTTAACACAGCCTTAGATGAGGTTGTAACTCTCATCGTGAAAAATAAGAAAAGAAGAGGGGAAAAGGTTGATAGGACCATTCTGGATTTTTTCGCTAAGATACTGAAAGGCATAGTAATTGCGATAGCAATCCTGTTCGCGTTGTCAGGGCTTGGTTATAACGTCACAGGAATAGCAGCAGGTCTTGGCATTGGAGGTATAGCAGTAGCATTCGCAGTACAAAACATCCTTTCAGACCTGTTCAGTGCACTGTCAATATACCTTGACAGGCCTTTCGAACTAGGCGATTTCATAACATTCGGAGATGTCAGCGGCACCGTGAAAAAAATAGGCATAATGACAACCAGGCTCACAAGCCTGCAAGGGGAAGAAGTAGTCGTGTCCAACAATGATCTTTTAGCTACCAGAGTACACAACTACGGCAGGCTAAAAGAAAGACGAGTTGTATTTAAAATAGGAATAGAGTATGGCACTCCTTTGGTTAAGGTTAAAAAGGTCAAGAGAATAGTGCAGGATGTTTTCAAGAAACTGGATGGCGTAAGGCTAGATAGGGTTCACTTCACAGAACTAGGGGACTACAGCCTGAACTTTGAAATCGTTTACTATGTTCTCTCCCCCGACTATGTTGATTACCTAAACGTCCAGGAAAAGATAAACATGGAGCTGATGAAAAGACTCGAGAAAGAAAAGATAAACCTTGCGTATCCGACTCAGACAGTGTTTGTGAAAAAGTGAGCATAAAATGATTGATGACCCTACTGACCTGCCATGGATGAAAGAAAAACGCACCCTAGGACAGTACGCTGCAGACAAGATGACTGAATGGGTTGGAAGCTGGGCATTCATAATACTCTTACTGGTTTTCATGGGAATCTGGATCGCGGTGAACTTGTACGCGTGGTTCATGGTTTGGGATCCTTACCCGTTCATTTTACTCAACTTTGTGCTGAGCACGCTTGCAGCGATCCAAGCCCCTATAATTCTGATGAGCCAGAACCGGGAAGCAGAGCGTGACAGGCTCACGGCAAGATACGATTATGAAGTAGACCGAAGAGCAGAAGCAGAGGTTGCTGACATGCAGAGAGACCTTGACGAGATAAAACATATGCTAAAAGAAATCAAGAAAGAATTAAGGAGGAAGAAATCATGAAAACTCGTAAGAATGTTAAGAAGCCTGTTAAGCGAGGGAAAGGCGACCAGGCTTTTAAAGAGCACATGAACTTGTTAAGAATGCTTGATTCTGTTGAAGGAATGAGCAAGGTTCATAAGGCAGAACTGCATCCTCTGATAAAAAAAGAGGAGCAACTACGAGAGTCTATTAGAGCGTCTTCAGAGTACCCGTTCCTGGCGGACAGGGTTGAAGCATCAGCAAATGTTTTGTACAAAGACCTGTACAGGCAGGCTTTAAAAGTAGCAAAGTGGGATGAGAAAAAGGCAGAGGAGATTGCGAAAAAATACCTGATAAACATTGTAAAAAGCGAGTATAAAGGAAAGAAACCTCCCAAAAATCTTCTTGAAAAAATAAAGGCTTTAAAGGTTTAAGCGTTCACTCGAACAGTCTCATTCTATGCCAGTGGGAGTATATGCCTAAGGAAAGCACTCCAACAGTAAGCACCAACAGGAATATGGGCAGAGCAAAAGCCTGCACGCTTGAAATGCCAGTTGCTCTTGAAACATCCTGGTCTTCTGTACGAGGGTTTACAAAGAGCTCCCACTTTGGAATACTGCTTTCTTGTTCTGTAACAGGAGTTATTCTATTCTCTGCAGGAGCCTGTTCTGGTCCTGGGAAAAAAACAAAAACGGACAACGCGAAAAAGACAAGGATGGTCAGGACAACAACTGCCCTCACGAAATCAGATTCTTCCTTTACCTTCTTTTTTCTTTTAGTGTACCTCTTTGGCTTGAACTCAAGCTTCTCATACTGCCTTTTTGTCACTTCAAGAGGTATTCCAGTATAACCGCAGTTGTTGCAGTAGTACTTGTCAGGCAAACCGAATCCAGTAATCCCAGCGCCAGTTAGGCTTATTGGGTCTATGTTCTTGCTTCCGCAGTTAGGACAAACAATAAACTTTTTCGCTTTCATTCTAACACCCTCAGAACAGTTTTATGCGTTCTTTTAGAACTTATCTTGTCATACCGGTCCGGATGAGTCAGAGCATTGACGAGAATCTCGTAGTCTCCTTCTTTCACATTAAACTTCGGGAACACCTTAAAGTTCACTGTTTTTTCTTCTCCTGGTTTGATGTAGTCCAGGCGCTGTCTTTTTTCCCTGGCAATGCATGACCTGTCAAGCCCTAGGCCGGGAGGTGTGGTCACAATAACACTGGTCATTACTTCTCCGTCTCCAGTGTTCCGGAGCATGACCTCAAGGTTAACCGGCTCTTTTTGGCCTATGATCATCCTTATTGGGGTGAGCCTGGTTTTTACTAGAATCATCCTACCACCTGCTTTTTTTAATCTCCGCGTGCTTAAAAAAGGTATGTCTTTTCCAGAAGCAAACCTTGTTAAAAAAACAGTAACATTTAGGGTAATGCAGGTTCCAGACGATCCTGTGATGCCAAAAGAAGCACTGCTCCGTTGGATTTGTCTTTCTTTGGGTCTGATAAGCGAGAATGAGTCAAGGGATACGGTTATCAGGGTATTTGATGTTATCCTGTCCGCTCAAACAAAAGGAAAGGCCCTGACCGCAGAAGAAGTGGCTGAAAAGATGCCGGAAGTTAGTGAGAAAACAGTCAGGTACCACCTTAAGAGAATGGAAGACATGGGGGTGCTGGAAAAAAACGGCAAGAAGTACTCCCTTCGTAGGAATCCCAACCTTCCTTCAATCGAATTATTCACGGAAAACTTTTTTTCCAGTGCAGCAGAAGAGGCCAGCAAGCCTGCTAAAATTGTGTGGCAGAAGCTTTTAAGGAAATACCTAGACTAAACGCTTCTTTTTCATGTTCTCGTAGGCGGTGCTAACAATTCCTTTTTGTTTTCCAGCCCCTGCCAGCGTTTTTCTCACAGGCTCTTTTTTTCTTTATTTAAATCTTGTTTTTTGTTAATGTTTCCCTAAGGTCATTTAACACCTTTCGTGCAACATCCTGTTTATGCTTTAGCCCTGGCACGATAGAAGAAGGGTATGCTAAAGAAGCGTACTCAGCGTAGAGGTCTTCCAGTTTATTGTACAGTTTCTCCGCGTCTTCTTTTTTCCCTTCTGCAAGCAGTTCAAGCACGTACCGTTTAAGCTCTCCTATCGCATCCCCAAGTCCGGTAAGATAGTACTTCAAAGGTACTTTCAAGGAAGGAAGCTTCCTTCCTCTTACCAGCGAAAGATAGATCATTAGCTCAGCATATTCTTGATAAGCGGCCCCAAGTACACTGTCTTTTATGTCAGGATAATTTTTCAGAATGAGTTCAATCTTCCTTATTTTTTTGTCTATTTTATTTGCTTCTTGCTCTGCCTTTTTGAACTCTTTTTTCTGGACAAGTCTAATTGCTTTTGCGCACATTGGCACGATTTCCCTGTTGGCTTTCAGGGCTTTTTCTCTTACTGCAAACTTTTTGTCAAGCTCTTTTTTTATCCTGTTTATCATGTTACTTCACCACAAGTTCTAAAGGTTCTGTAAAGGAATCCATAACTTCTGCCACATCTTGTTTAGTGAGGAGCATGAGGCTTTCTATCCTTTCTTCAGGAGTGCGATTGTAGAGGAGCATTTCTTGACCGTACCTTTTGGTCAGATGCATCGTGTTTTCAAGCGTGTCCAGCCAGTGATAGTACACTATCTTCTTGGCCTTTTTCACATCGGTTTCCGTGATCCGCGTGTTTTCAACGATCTTCCGTGCTATGCTTGCTGCCTTTTCTCCTTTTCCTTTTTTGATTCCCCCGTTTACCTGGAGTACGGAATAGTTAGGGTTAATGCCCACCCTTGCAGACACTGCGTACGCCCAGCCTCTTTTTGAGCGTATTTCGTTTAACAGCTTGTTCTTCATTGACAGGATCCTGCTGAATAGGGACAGGGGGTCTGCTTCTTGTCCTTTTAGTGGTGACAGCCAGAGAAGAACAACGCGTTCCTGGTTATACCTTTTTTCAAGGATTATCCTGCCTGTTTTTGGCTTTATCCGCACTCTCTTGAGCGGGATTTTCCTCCCTTCTGCAGGTTCTGGCACTTCAGGGGGAGTTACCCTTCCTCCTGTTACAAGCACGCAGTTTCCTTTCGTATAGTACTTAGAGTAGTGTTTTTCAATATCTGTCTTGGATATTTTTCGCACAGCGTCTTCTGTGCCTGCGGCTCTTACGCCATGCCGTTTTCCGAGAAGGAGTTCCATCGCTTTTTGGATTGCGTATGCGTTAGGATTGTTTTTCGTTCTTCTTATTTCTTCTATGATGGTTCCTTTTTCTTTTTCATAGTCATCAAAAACAGGTTTTTCTATCATCCTCTTAAACTCTACCCATGCTTTTTTTTCTGAGGGATGTGTGTAGATCCAGTATCTTGTTCTCCAGTTAGACGTGCTTCCGTTAAAGTATATTGCCCCATACTCTCTCATCCTTTTCATGGTGCCGTTTTTATCATCTCTTCTGAACATCATGTGTTCCAGAAAATGGCTTAGCCCTTCCTTACCTTTTGGGTCATTTTCTTTGCCCACTCTAAAGAGGATACACTCGGCCAAAAGTTCAGAGTGAGTTATCAGATGATACCTTTGCATAATGAGTACTAGCATGCGAAAGTATAAAATTGTGTGGCCGGATCAGACAAGATCAAAATAAGGGGGGTTTTTTGGTTTTTACTTCCTCTTCCTAGCGCGAGTTGTTGTCTTTTTCTTTGCAGTTGTTTTTCTCTTAGTTGTTGTTTTCTTCTTGGTGGTGGCTGTTTTCTTTCTGGTTGTTGTTTTCTTCCTAGCTGTTGCGGCCTTCTTCTTGATTGTTTTCCTGGTGGTTGTTCTAGTTGTTGCTGGCGTTTTCACGGGCATTAGTTCAAGCTTTTCTATTTCTCTTTGCACTTCTTCTAGTTTGCGCATTATCCTTTTTCTTGCAGTCCTCCTAGGCACGTATTCCAGCGTCAGGAAGGAGAATACTGCTACTCCCAAGTTGAGGACAGTGAAGATAACGTCCCCAAGCCAGTAAGAGTACATTGTCAGCAGGACAGCTCCAAAGAACATGAGCAGTTCAAACTCTGCAGGAATCCTCCGTCCTTTAAGCGATTCCCTGAACACCGGAACCCATGAGAGGAAGATCAAAAAAGCACCTAATGCTCCAACAAAGTATGCTCCTGTTTCCATCATGGGATTTTGAAGGAATGACTTGTTTTTAAAGGTTATGGAAAAGAATAGTGTACTGAATAAAAAAGAGGGGCTTGTTCTTGGAATCATTCGAGTTCCTGAAAAAAGAATTCGGAACGCTTACCAGGGTACAGGAAAAAGCGATCCCTGTTATTGCTAGCGGAGAGCATGTTCTTGTAGTGGCAGGCACAGGAGAAGGTAAAACAGAAACAGCAGTACTCCCGCTACTAGAAAAGTCACAATCAAAGCAGGGCATGCAGGTGGTTTACATTACTCCTCTGAAGGCCTTGAACAGGGACCTGACGAACAGGATCTCCCGGATTGGAAAAGAATTTAACATTACTGTTTCAGTGAGGCACGGGGACACGAGCCAGTACGAAAGAAGCAAGCAGTTAAAGAACCCACCCAATCTTCTTGTGACAACTCCTGAAAGTCTTGCAGCAATGCTTTCTGCCCCGAAGATGTCAGAAAACTTTTCTTCAGTAAAACACGTTGTGGTTGATGAAGCCCATGAACTTTACTCTAACAAAAGGGGCACGCTGCTTTCGGTCTTGCTTGAGAGGCTTGTTCAAAAAGCAGGAGAATTCCAGAGAGTTCTCTTGTCTGCAACAGTGCCAAACCCCAAAGCACTTGCAGAATACTTCTTCGGAAACAGAACGTACACCGTAATCAAGCCACCAGCTAGTAAAAAACCGGTTCTCAGCGTGGAAATTCCCAGTGTCTCAAAAGATGACAGGGCGCTTGCAAAAACCATTAACACTCCTGCAGAGGTTATTGCAAGAGCAAGAAGGATAATGAGCGTCCCAGGCCCATCCATCTGCTTTGTTAACACAAGATCCACTTCCGAACTTCTTGCTAGTAGAATAAAAGCACTTTCAGGGAACGCAAGTGTTCACCATTCCAGTCTTGGAAAAGAAGAGAGACACTCAACCGAACTAATGCTCAAGCAAGGAGAACTAGATCACGTGATCGCAACAAGCTCTCTTGAGCTTGGAATAGACATAGGCAGGATAAACGAAATAGTGCAGTACTCCAGCCCAAGACAAGTTCACAGGCTTGTTCAGAGGGTTGGAAGATCAGGCCACTCGCGCACAGGGGTGCCTAAAGGAACTATAATAGCACTAACCCCTTTTGATGCCCTTGAATCAGGAGTAATATGTGAGCTTGCTCTTGAAGGTTTCCTTGAGGACAGCATCCCCCCTGAAAAACCATACGATGTTGCTGCAATACAATCTGCAGGCATTTCACTCTCAGGAGGGCATCCTTCTAGTGAAATCTTTTCTGTTTTCAAACGGTCCTCTGCATACCGTGAACTTTCCCAGGAAGAATTTGAACGCGTGCTCAACCAGCTTGACTCAGAAGGAATCTTAAGACTCTTTAAAGAGGTTGTAAGGCCCACCAGGCTGACAAGAAAATACTACTACGAAAACTTGTCAGTTATTCCCGACGAGAAAAAACTCAGAGTAAAGGACGTTAGCACGGGCAGAACAATCGCTGTTCTGGACGAAGCGTTCGTTGAAGGAGAACTGTACGATAAAAACGTGTTCATAGTAAAAGGCCAGCCATGGAAGGTTCTTGAGGTCACGGAAAAAGAGGTGTTCGTGGAGCCAAGAACAGACTACTCTGCAGTCATTCCAGCATGGGAAGGAGAAAACATTCCAGTCTCAAAGGAAGTTGCTGAAAGAGTCAGGCAGGTGGTTGCAGGAGAAAGAAACCTTCCAAAGGCCATAAGACAAAAACAAGAAATTGAAAAATTCTTGCAGGACCAGAGGTCCTGTTTCCTTCCGGAAAAAAGGAGGATGTGGCTTGAGAACACAGAAGACTTTTTCATCCTACACTCTTTTCTTGGAACAAAGGCCAACAACACCCTAGCACAGTATGCTGGATTTCTCATGTCAGAATACCTCGGACGTTCTGTTTCAGTTTCATGTGGGGCATACCACATAGCATTTCAAGGGATGCCAGACGCTTCTCTGATAATTGAAACGCTCTCCGGAAAGCCAGCATTATCTCCTGTGCTGAAGAAAGCAGTTAAAAAAACAGGAGCATACCAGCACAGACTGCTTCACGTTGCAAGAAGGTTCGGGGCCCTAAAAAAAGAAAGCAGAGTAAAATCACTGAAAAAGCTTGTCCGCGTGCTTTCTAACACAGTGATAGAAGAAGAGGCAGTGAAGGAAGTCTTCCACGCGAAATTCGACCTTAAAACAGCATCAGAAATACTCCGGGACTTACACCATCATAGGATAAAACTTGAAGAATACTCTGGCAAGACCAGCCCACTTGCTTTCAGAGTGTTCTCAGAAGAACTTAGAATACCTGACCTAATACTGCCATCACGGCCACTGGAACAGATAATAGAAGGGGTCAAGAAAGTGTTGGACGAAAAAATAGTATTGTTCTACTGCACTTACTGCAAGAAGAAATTCTACCGAAAGGTTTCGGACTTGCCAGACAAGATCAAGTGCCCTTACTGTGACAGCACGCAGATTGCTTTGATTAAAAGAGAAAGAATGTCTGAGGTCATGGAAAAGAAAAGACGTTCAGCAGAAGAAAAAGAGTTTGTCAGGGGAGTATTGGATACCGTTCCGGTTATAGACTCCTACGGTAAAAAAGGAGTTTACACCCTTCTCATGAAAGGGATAGGCCCCAGCACGGCCAAAAGAACCCTGGCAAGATCAAGAAACGATGAAAAAAGGTTCTGGAGAGACCTGCTTGAAGCCCAAAGAGACTACTACCGGAACAGGCAGTACTGGGAATGAAAAGGATAAAAACAACAAACGCTAAAAAGAATCATGCCTGCAAAATTTAGAAGAAGAAAAATCGGAGAACTAATTCAACAGATGAAAATGTCACTGATAAAGCAGGGTGTTCCAGAAGAAGTGGCTGAAAAAAAGGCCAGGGAAGCATTTAAGGCATCTGTTGCGGTTTCTAGTCCTCCTAAGAACATCCGCGAATACAAGCAACTGATCTCTGAACTAAAGGAGGTTAGGTCAAGACTAAAAGCTAGCCTAAGACGGGTAAAGTCAGAACAGACAAAAGAAAAGATTGCTCAAGAGCTGGAGCAGGTCACGCTCGCGATAGAAAAAGCGGAAGAAAAAATGTTCCTAAGGCAACAGAACCCTGAAAAATTATCTCCTGATAAGTGGGTAAAAGAAGTTGAAGAAAAAGCAAGAAGGGCACAGTCCGATCCTGCGTACACAGAAGAAGAAAAAGAGTTTTACGCATGGTACAGGGATGTTGTTAGGGAGATTGCAGAAGCCCTGAAAAAAAAGAAAAAGATATAAACCACGCCAGCCTTATTTTGGCATGAACTACACTTATCTTTCCTTTGCAGTAATCGTGTTAATTGGCACTGGACTTTCCTGGTCAAACAACTGGCCTATGTTTCATAGGGATTTAGCTCATACTGGTTATAATCAAGGGGTGGGTCCTCTTTCTCCTAACTTTATCTGGAAGTACAACACTACGGTAGGGCAGTCCTCTCCTGCAGTGGTTGACAATATAGCTTACATTGCGGCAAACGATGGTAAAGTATATGCAATTTATGCGAACAATGGCACCCTGCTCTGGACGTACACCACAGGTGACTCCATCTATTATTCTTCTCCTGCTGTTGTTGGTGGTGTTGTTTATGTTGGTAGTGATGATTATAATGTTTATGCTTTGAACGCTAGCACTGGTGCAAAGATTTGGAATTATACCACTGGATCATACGTGGAGTCTTCTCCCACTGTTTCTGACGGAGTGGTATACATTGGTTCTTATGATTATAATGTTTATGCTTTGAACGCTAGTTCTGGTGAGAAGATCTGGAATTATACCACTGGCGGTGGTGTGGATTCTTCTCCTGCTGTTGTTGGTGGTGTTGTTTATGTTGGTTCTAGTGATCATAATGTTTATGCTTTGAATGCTAGTACCGGTGCAAAAATCTGGAGTTATGCTGCAGGGCATGTTGTGTTCCCGTCTCCTGCTGTTGTTGGTGGTGTTGTTTATGTTGGTTCTCGTGATAGTAATGTTTATGCTTTGAATGCTAGTTCTGGTGCTAAGATTTGGAATTATTCTACTGGAGACATTGTAGCGTCTTCTCCTGCTGTTGTTGGTGGTGTTGTTTACATTGGTTCTAGTGATCATAATGTTTATGCTTTGAACGCTAGCAAGGGATCAGTAATCTGGAATTATGCTACTGGAGGATACATACTGTCTTCTCCTGCTGTTGTTGGTGGTGTTGTTTACATTGGTTCTAGTGATCATAATGTTTATGCTTTGAACGCTAGCACTGGTGCAAAGATTTGGAATTATTCTACTGGAGACAGTGTGGAGTCTTCTCCTGCTGTTGTTAATGGAGTGTTGTATGTTCAATCATACGATGGATACTTATACGCTATGGGCGATCCCGATGATTCTCCGTCTGTTGTTCTTAATTCTCCGTCTGATGGCGTGTCTGTGTCTTCTGGGAGTGTGATGTTTAATTATACTCCTTCGGATGATTATGGTCTGCAGAATTGTAGTTTGTGGGCTAATTTTTCTGGTTCTTGGCAGGTTAATCAGTCTGATTCTAGCCCTTCTAGTGGGACTGTGAATAGTTTTAGTGTGACTGGTTTGTCTGACGGTGTTTATGTTTGGAATGTGTTATGTTATGATACTGGTGGTCAAGATAGTTGGGCGGCTAGTAACTACACTTTGACTGTGAATACTAGCAGTTCTGGCGGTCAAGTTGCAGGTAGTGTGAGCATAATCTCTTCACCTGGTTTGGGTGTTGTGGGTGTGGTAATCCTGTTCAGCATGGCGGTGTTCTTTTTGTTCTGGAGGAAACATTAATATTCCTCTTTCCTGTATAGATGAGCATATGCCAAAGAAAAGAAAAAGAGCAATGGACCTTGTTCCTGAAGCGGTCAGAAAAAGTTCTAAGCGTAAAGAAGCATACGCGTTAGCAATAGAGAAACCCCCAAGGAACATAGAACAGTACAAGAGCATCCTAAAAGAAGTAAAAGACAGAAAAGCACATTTAACAGCCAACCTTAAGAAGGCGAAAAGCCAGAGTGCCAGAGAAGGAATAAAAGAAGAAATACGTTTTCTTGACAAGGTTGTTCTTTTCGCTGAAAAAAAGGTGGAAGCATACAGTAAGAATGAACTGGAAAAGAAAATAGAAGAGAAAGCCAGAGAACAAGAAGCTGAACGCGCGAAGCGCTTTAGAAAAAAACCAAGCAAGGAAGAAACAGTTTCAAGCTTGATGGAACTTCGTAAAAAGCTTAAGGAAAAAAGGGGAAATTAATCCTTTCCCAAAAAGGTTTTTTGAATGAATGCCATAGTCTGCTCATTAAAGGATCCTGCAGGCATGAACATCTTCAGGTTTCTGACAGAAACAGAATTCCAGCCTTCTGACTTCAAGTGGGAGGGTTTAACAGTATACGAGAACAAGCATGACTGGCTTCTTGTGCGGACAGAAAAAGAACTTGTGTACGCTGATAACCTGAATGATCTTGACGTTGAAAGAATTGTCTTTGCAAGCAAGCATTCAGCAGCATCAGGCAAACCCACCCTAACCGTTCATGTTAACGGAAACTTCGGGCCAGCTGATTACGGCGGCCAGCCTGCCGAGCTTGCCGTGGCTGACGCCTTCATGGAACTCAATCTTTTCCTGCAGCTTTCCAAGAATCCTCCAAAAGAATATGAAGTGTCTCTTGAGGCAACCCATCACGGCCCAAGTCTTGAAATCCTCTCTTGCTGGATAGAACTGGGATCAACCCCTGAACAATGGAAGGATGAAAAAGCAGCAGAGTACCTTGCTGAAGCAATACTTGAAGGCATAAGGTCAAAAGAAAAGGCCCCAGCAGCCATTGGAATAGGAGGGGGACACTACTGCCCAAAACTCACACAGTACGAAGGAGAATACGCATTCGGCCACATCTGCCCTAAGTACGCGATAGACTATTTGAATAACGAAATCTCAAGGCAGATGGTTGAAAAAACAGTTCCAAAGCCAGAATACCTTGTCCTGGACAAAAAAGGCGTGAAACAAAAAACAAGGATTTTGTCACTGTTTAAGGACATTGACGTGATACCTGTTTGACCTTCATCGTGGAGAACAGTTTTATAGTCCACCCTCCTTTTATTATTAAATGGACCTGGCACTCACTTCCGCTGAGGTCAGGGCACTTGCTCTGAAGTCCATTACCAACGCAGGCTCAGGCCATCCCGGAGGCTCGCTGTCCTGCACTGACCTCCTTGTC
>Ga0190313_1000414_pt1 | contig 25736 bp, 31 predicted proteins | sample 4870071011_MG_FD_169989 | JGI IMG/M metagenome (GOLD analysis project Ga0190313, IMG submission 169989) | Hydrothermal vent sediment bacterial communities from Southern Trench, Guaymas Basin, Mexico - 4870-07-10-11_MG | ecosystem: Environmental > Aquatic > Marine > Hydrothermal vents > Sediment ... | reverse complement strand
CGAAGCTTTTCTTAGAAAAGCTCCTAAAGAGTCCCTATTGGGACTCTTTTTCTCAATTTCAAAAAAGAATGAAAAAGGAGGAATTAGCGATGTGTTTGAGTAAGCGAAAAAATAACTGTACTCAACAAGACGACTTCCTTTCTGAAAATTCCTAGAAAACCTTTAATAGCAACAGGACATGGAATTTATGATGGAGATACTGGAGAAGTGCGAGTCAGTGATGAACCTCGGCCCCGAGAAAGAGGTGGATCGATACGCAATAAAAGAGATGAACAAGAAGGTAAAGTCACACTTACAAAAACAGTGGCCCCATCTGGCGGAGGTCGGTTTTTTTGTCAATGGCGAACTCTACGAGAACCTGTTGGATGCCATGCTGGAGATCGACGACCTCAATACAATAGAACTCAGGTTTTTGAAGCCCGTGCTTAGTGAGAACTGGGATTTCAACCGCCCCACCAAGGTCATAAAGGCAATAAAGGGGGGCTTTGGCGGAGTGGCGTTCTTCAATTATGACCCGAAAGCCATAGACAAATGGGCAAATGCAAGTGAGCTCATTGAAAAGAAGGCCATGATAAGGGTCTTTCCGGTGAACTTTTACATTCCCAGATCGATAGCGACGATGTCCAAATATGTGATGGAAGACCCACCGAGGGCTCTGATACCGGACCTATGGACCATGGAATCCGCATGGGAGAAGATGAGGATACTGGGTGCGGTGCCTATGACAATAAGGGTCTGTGCATACACTCAGGAAGAGCGCTTTTCTTATGACATAGACATAATCCGCGGTAAACTTCTTCGTGATTTCAGAGCGGGCAAGATACCGGTCACGCGTAAAAAGGTGAGGGAGCCCGAAGAATATTTCTACTTTGATCGGGTCTACGCTTCGGAGGAGATGCCGGATCTAACAAGGAATATTTTCGAAGCGATATTCGAATCGGACGGGATGAACGCAAGCGATCTGTCCCACTTTTTCAAGATAACAACGGACATGGCCATCAACAACCTCAAAGCCCTGTCCAACAGGGGACTGCTCGATTCCAAGGGGCAACCTCCCTTCGAAACATACATGGTGACGAAGGAGCTTCTGGAAGAGAGGGTAAAATCACTCTCCTGAACCCTCTTCTTCCTTATTTTTTTCTTCTTTACCCTCAGCTTTGTCCTCAGGCTCTTTTCTGGGAAACCTTTCCCTTATCCTGCCGTAGTGCATGAACACCTCGAAGGCGGCGAAGACGACCACCGCACCGATTATACACGGCGTATACTGCAAGTCCAGAGGGGTTGTGTATGAGTACTCCGAAGGGCCGTAGTCTGCATACCTATCCAAAAGATCGTCCGCCCCCATATCAGTCACATTTATCCAATAATGAAGAGTGCTCGCATCGTATTTTTTCTGTATGGCGGCTTCCCAGAGCCCGTTTTCTGGATTGTATGTCATTTTGACGCTGGACCGAGTCCCTTCCTCGGTTATGTCCTGTTCAAACGCATAATAGAACTCCACGGAGAGGTTTTGAGGCGAACTGTAATCCTTTATTTCCACATATATCTCTATCGCGTCCCCTCTTTTCTCCAGCATAACATCGCTTACCTGCAGAGCGCTCCCTATCGGCTGTATTAGCAATACAAGAACGAAAACAGCGATTATTCCTCTTCCATACGAATGAGGTCCCCTAATGTGAGTCCTCTCCTTTCGCCGCCGCTTTTCTTCTGTACATGCACCGGTTCCATAGTGACCATCAGGCTTATCCCAAGGGCTTTCTCCAGCTTCTTACGGACATTTTCGTCCGGAACGAGATCACCGTGCTCTATCTTTGCCACGACGGAGTGTTTTTCATTTATTTTCTTTGCAAGTTCATCCTGTGCGATGCCGAGCTTCATGCGGGCCTTTCTCACTTTGTTCGCAAAGTCGGGGTCAAGAACCTTCTCATGGTCAAGAACATCCCTTTCCCTCATTCTTCTCTCCCTTACCTCAAGTCTTTCCTGTACGGTGCTCTTGGTATCGTACTTTATCGCATCCTTCTCGGATACGGGCTGTCCGAAACTCGCGCAGTCCTTACAGACATTCAGAACGGTCCCCTCTACCATGACCTTTTTGAGGTAGGGTACCTCTTTACCACAAAGTTCGCATCTCATATCAAATCCTCCGAGATATCATATCTCAATTTTACCTTTTTTCAGGAGTTCTTCGAGGGCTTTGTCCACATATTCGTCCTTGTTGGAATTAAGTGCTTCTTTGACCTTTTTGTTGTGGGTGTCGATGGTCTTTTTCTTTTCCATGTACTCTTTGCGTTTCTCCCTCTTTATGGCAAGTATTTTTTCCTTATATTCCATCGCCTTCTGGTGATATTCGTCAGCCGCCTTTTTTATTTCCATATATTCCTCTCTTTTCTCCCTTTCTTCGGCGATAAGAGCGGATATCTCATTGAACCTTTCCATGTACTCTTTGTGCGCTTCATCTATCTGCCTCGATATCTCGACGACCTTCTTATGTTCCTCGTCAGCGGCCTTGAATAGAGCGTCTATCTTGTTGTCCAGTTCGGCGATCTCCCCTTTTATGTTCTCCTCATCGGCAGCTATCTTCTCAAGTTCTGCCAAACGCATTTTCTTTTTCTTGATGTCATCCAGAAGTTTGTTCTCGTCCTGTATGGAACGGGTTCCCGATGTCTCATACTCCTCCTCCATTCGGGCAATCTCCTTTTTCAGGCGCTCCAGTTCTTCACGGGAATTCCCGAACTTCCCCTTCATATGGTTTTTCTTGACTTCGATGTGCTCTCTCGCCTTGGCCTGCAGTTCGTTCCTGAGTTTCTTATGGTCGCGCATCCTCTGAATGAGTTTCTGCTTTCGTTTCTTTATCTCATCCATGCCCGCCATAAGTTCCTTTCTCTTGTCGATTATCATCCGTCGCTCGCTGTTGATGAGCCGTGCCTGTGCATTGAGCTCGTCCCTGCGCTCAATCATCGCATTGTACTTCTCTTCGGCACTGCGTATCTCGGAAATTCGCTTCTTAGTAGCCATAGAACCACGCCTCTATTCCGATAGGGTATTAAAGATTTTGGTGGGTATTTTCCTACATTTCCCTGCAAAACCTATTTAAACCATAATCGCTATATCATGAGGGATGCACTCAGAGACAGCCCCCGAATACGATACCTCCACAGAGAGTGCCGATGCTCTTTCACTTGAGGCAGTCGGCATAATATACGGAAACGTCGGAACTACGGAGTTCAACTGCAATATAACGGGCCATGTTGAACAGACCGAATATGTACAGGTAAGGCATGAAAGAGTGGGGTGGGTCCTGGGACAGGTGGACACAATAAACCGAAAGACCGACCTTTCCCTCGAAAAAGCACAGGAAATGGCCGAGGGCAGAGAGATGGACATAAAGGAACTGGTCTTCGCAAAGATAAGCGTCATAGGGTACAGGGATGACAGGGGACTTCTTCAGGTACCGAGAACCCCGTTCAAAGCCGGGGAAAGGGTCTATCGTGCCAGTGAGGATATCATAAGGGGTGTCATAGGATTGAAGGACGACCCGGAAAAAGGTGCGTATGTGGGCTTGCTCAACGGCCACGACATAAGAATATATCTCGACATAAATACCATCGTCCAGAAGCATATGAGCGTGCTCGCAAAGACCGGGGCCGGGAAGTCGTACATAACGGGGGTCATAATAGAAGAGATGATGAAGCACGGCGTTACCCTTCTCATACTCGATCCTCACGGAGAGTATTCCTCGATGAAAGACACGGGAAGCGGGGGAGACCCGAGGTTCGGGGTCAGCCCGAGGAATTATGCCGAACGAATGATGGTATTTTCTCCGGATACGAAGATAAACCCCGATGCAAGACCGCTCAAATTCACGCTTTCAAGCCTCGATGCAAGGGGACTTCTCGAACTCATGGACCTTAAGGCAGGGGTTCATATGAAACCTCTGAGAAAGGCGCTGGATTATCTTAGGGCTGCAAAACCGCTTTACACGATAAAGGACATAATAACAGTACTTGAGGCTGATGAAGAGCACGATTACGGGGTTCTCACGAGCGCTCTGGAATATCTTGATGAAATGGACATATTCGCACCGCAGGGGACGAAGATATCCGAGATAGTGCAGACGGGAAAGACCAGCATAATAAACCTGAAAGGCACGCCCCCTGAGATTCAGCAGCTTATAGTTAACAGGATATCAACCGCACTCTTCGAACTCAGGAAACTGGGTAAGATACCTCCGATGCTCATGGTCGTGGAAGAGGCACACAACTACTGCCCCCAGCAGGGAAAGGTCGCATCTTCCCAGATACTCCGTACGATAGCGGCCGAAGGAAGGAAGTTCGGGCTCGGTATGGCAATCATCAGCCAGAGGCCTGCCAAGATAGATAAGAACGTGCTCAGCCAGTGCAACACACAGTTCATACTGAAGGTCACCAATCCCAATGACATAAAAGCCGTGGTAGACTCCGTGGAAGGACTTACCGGGGGAATGGCGGATCTGATACAACACATACCTCTCGGAGTTGCGATAGTCACCGGAGGCGGGATTTCCATGCCTCTTTTCGTGGAAGTGAGGCCCAGAGAGACAAGGCACGGCGGAGAGAGTGTAAAGGTGATATGAAGCAAAGTTTTATATCATAAATACCTCTCGCACCTTCATGTCCGAAGAACAGGTCACAACTTCGATAGCAAGATGGTTCTATCTGTCAGTCCTATTTCTGGGAATAGCATTCTACCTTTCATGGGGGATATTGTACAGTGCATGGACTGATGTGGGAGTATATGCCATAACCATAATCACGATTACATTCGGCTTCTTCGGTGTCGCGCTTTATTTCGGAAAAAATGAGGAAGAATAAGGGGTTTGAGCGTTTTTACTGTGCTGCCGGAGGAAGGTCTCCGTTCGAAGCATTGAACATTCCGTCTGTTTCAGCGGTTATGGCATCGGGTACGCCAACGGATTGACTGGGTGTTTCCATCTGTTCCGCAGAGCTGATTGCGATATCTTCGGGCGGCATGTTTGCGATGATGTCCTTCACTATTTCATCCATAAGAGCCTTTCTTGCCGCCGAATGAAGGTCCGCTATCTTGTTCTGTATCACCCGGTTCAGTATTCCGAAAGCCCTTTCAGAGGGGAGTCCCATGAGTTCGGGCTTCATGAGCATATCGTTGTCCATTTCCACGACCTTTGCTCCCGTCGTTCTCAGCTCTTCCAGCACAAGTTTTGCGACCCCTCTTCTGGATGCTTCCGCGCTGAACGGCAGTACCGGTATTGCCAGAGTCATCTTTCCCTTCCTGACGCTCATCCTTGTCACCTCCAGAATGAGCTCGGACCCCGTCCCTCCGCCGAGCCCCGCTATGATGACGACAACGGGATATGGTTTTATCAGAACCTCTATGCTTTCCTTCGCAGTTTCCACCATCTTTTTTGCGATTTTGCGGCTCCCGTTCGCGCCTTTCGGGTTAGGGTCGATGTTCTTCCCGATGAGCATTCTTTTCTTCACGGATTTGCACCGTTCCATCATAGCCTCATCGGAGTTTATTACCACGCTATCAACGCCCTCCATCTCGTTCAGACCGTTTCGGACCATATCCAATACTATGTTCTCGCCTGCTCCGCCTGCTCCTATCACTGCAACCTGCTTCCCTTTGAGTGCCTTCTCGTATTTCCCGGAACTCAGGAGCGCCCACGCTTTTTCCATAAATCTTTCGTCTTTCATTTTATATCACCTCGGGCCAGATTCCCCTCTCGGGGCGAGTGCATCCCATCACTTCCTGACAATGTTCATCACCTCTGTCTCCTTTTTCTTAGCCTCGGCCATTCTACCCAGTATCTCGTCAAGGGATTTCCCGACATATTTCTGCGCTTTTCCTATCACCCATTCGGATGCGGTCTCCTGCAGAACTCCGTCAAGAGCACTCACCTTCACATATCCCTCGTTTTCCAGATACTCCATCGCAAGTGCGGCCCTCCATGGAAGTTCCACACATATCTCTGAGAAGCGAGTGGGGGAAATAAGGTTCCTGTGCTTCTCCATATAGAATTCCAGTGCTTTACGGATGAATTCCGACCGATTACTGACTCCGTGGACTCTCATGAACTCATCGACATGAGAGAGCGTCCTTTCGTCAAGGCGTATGGTGATCCTTTCATTCGGCTTTTCTTCCATTTCCGGCCACTCCGAGGCTCATTTTAGGACAGAGTTATGACACTTGCCCTATTATGCATCTACAAAGGGTAATAGGGTATTTAAAAGTTTTGATAAGTCCTATTTTGATATGACAAGAGAGGCGCCAATAAGATTTCAAATCTTCGTATTTTCCCTAAAAAACGTTAAATAACCCGGCACAATGGCAATAGTATGAACCAAAAGGTAAGGAGCGCACACTTCATATTCGAAGACTCCGTAAAATACTCGGACCTCGCACAGATATATCCCGAACTTTTCAGAAAGTTCCTTGAGATAACCAATCAGACACCGGAGGACGAGAACATGGTCGAGATATGGATAGAGAGGGATATGAAGGCCATAAAAAAAGGAAAGAAACCCGAGGGCTTCCTGAAACAGAATGCCATAAAAATGGTCTTTCCGCAGAGAGACGGCTTTGTTGAGTTTTACATATATATGAAGATAAAGACCGAAGAGATATCTGAGATAGCGGCCAAACTCGACCGGATACTCAAGAAGTCCAAACTTCCGTACAGAATAGAATATGACAAGATGCTGCGCTTTGCCAATGTGAAATGAGGAGGTAGAATGGTCAACATAGCTTCTCTAGGGAAGCCGGAGACGGCATCGAAAATAGGCAAAAAGGGTACTGTCAGCGATATAACCATGTATAATTACAAAGGGCGGGAAGGCGATATAACATTCATGCACCCCCACAGATATCCCGAGAGGGTACCTCCTCTCCTGTATTCCGTGAACCTTGCACATGGCGCTCTGATAACCGTTGAGAACATGGATAAAACCCTCGGAGAGGAAATGGTCGCTCTCGACCTCAGAGGGATAGAACAGGGCATTTTCATACTTAAGAACTACATCATGCCAGAGCAGATAAAACCTCTTATCAAGGGAACATCCCTCGAAAACTATGCCTTCATGGATGACCCCATCGAAATAAGGGAGAAGCTGGCAACATACGAGATGCCCGGCCTGTCAGACAGGACGCTCATACCCATCGACCATTTTTTCCCTGTCAAAGGGGTCGGGACAGTCGTTCTGGGAACCGTTCTCGGGGGAGAGGCCAGCGTCCATCAGGAGCTCCAGATGTACCCGTATGAAAGAATGGTTCAGGTCAGAAGCATTCAGGTTCACGACAGGGACAGAAAAGAGGCCGGGATAGGTTCGAGAGTGGGGCTCGCCTTGAAAAATACCGACGTGAACGAGCTTGAACGAGGAATAACCCTTGCGGAGCCCGGAAGCATGACCGTCGGAAGAAAGTTCACAATAAAACCGACTTTAAGCCCGTACTGGAAGGGAGAAATAAAGAAAGACATGATTCTGCATCTGTCATCGGGCACTCAGTTCGTTCCGGGAAGGATGCTCGATGGAGACACCATAGAACTTGACCGAAAGATGGCTTTCTCACCCGGTGAAAAGATACTGATGGCCCATCTCGAATCCATGCCCAGAGTGGTGGGCGTAACGGAACTGGAGTTGATAGAGTGAGCTATGTCATATTTGAAACCGAAAAGGCAAAAAGATCGGAAGTCGATGAGAAATTGAAGACGGATCTGATAAGCAGGCAGAGCATAACCGTGCGGGAAGGAAGCGGTATGGGTCTGGACGAGAAGCTTTACATTCTGATAGAAGGCTCGGAAGATGCCATATCTCTGGCCAAAGAGGAATTATCTTTTGCGAAAATCCCCGAGAATCAGGAAGAGATATACGAGAAATTCAAGGCACAGGAGGACGACGCAGCTTCCGGCATGGGAATGATTTTCGGTTAGAGCCTCTTCCTGACCACATTGCCTCTCGGACTTTCTTCTTCGAAGACCTCGCCGGTGAATGCGAATACCATGGTCTTCTTATCTTTCCAGCATCCCTCCGGAAGTCCCGCTTTGATACAGGTATAATTGAGGAATGTTTCCACGTCCCACCTCTCATCCACGGGCACCTGGGGAAGGAGAAGACCCCTATAGGCTCCTTTCTGGATTATGAGGCCGTCCCTGCCGATCTTTATCTTACCGAGATATTCCTTCGGGTTTTTGACCTCTATCAGGCGGGGCGGGGTGAGTATGGAAACCTCTATCACAACCCTGTCCAGCTCTTCTTCGCCCAAGGGATAGAAGCGCGGGTCCCGAGTCGCCTCCCGAGCGCTCCGCACAATGGCTTCCTTTAAGGGAAAATACGGCCCGGGATAGCCTATACATCCTCTGAGCATAGCTCCCGGATATGTGTTTATCGTCGTGAACGCTCCCGCAGGTTTGTCAAAAGAAGGCGGGAAATTTATTTCTGGCAGGGGCTCTCTGCGTACGAATGCCTCTATCACCGCCCTTGCAGCACGTACTGCGATCTCACCTTCTTCATCAGTGTACATCACATCACACCTATCAATAAAACGATATAAGTTTTCTGGGACAATCAGTGAATTTGAGATCCCACGATATCATCGGCGATCTTCAGGAATTCCTTCTTTCTATCCGCCGGAATGGTACACCCCGATGCGATGTTGTGTCCTCCCCCTCTTCCCCCTACCTGCGATGCGGCTCTGCACACTTCGGTCAGGTTGAGGCCCTTTGAGATGAGATATTTCGTTCCCCTTGCGGATATCTTCAGTTTATCCCCTTCCGTTTCGGTCAATCCGAAGGCCGGTTTCTCCTGATTCAGGAGGTACTGCATACCTATGCCTGTCTGAGCGCTCGCTACCTCTTTGCTGTATGTCCAGAACCACTGGATGTGTTTCATCTGCCGTGCACCGCTTTTTTCAAGTGTAAGAAGCGAGTTCATTATTTCCTGCGAATGCCTGGAACGGATCTCCTTTGCCCGGAGTATCGCCTGTTCATCGCCCATGCCTGCGGCCACCGCCATTCCCGCATCCTCCCGTACTGCGGCATCGAGGAATGAAGATATGTCGTCCACTCTGAGCCCGCTCTTGTTGTGCGTGTATCTCCATGTTATCAGTTCGTCGGCCACATCATCCCTGCATCCCTGTTTCAGGAGTTTGACCATAAGCATGGATGCGAGTTTCTTTTCCTCCTCTTCGCCTAGTTCAGACAGCCTCTTTTTCGGGTTAAGTTTCAGGGATTCGATGAGTTCTTTCGCTTTATCCGGTCTTCCGCTTATTTCCCTGAAAAAAGGGCTGTAAGACGATGCAACGGATTCCGCCAGAGGGAGGTCCGGCAGGTTCAGGCCTCGGGATATCGTAAGGATACCTTCGTCAACCGCCAGTTCCGCAATTTTTTTGTTGATTCCCTGAAAACCGCCCACATGCTGTCTGTCTCCGGTGCTTCCGGACAGTGAAAGATGGGCCAGATCAAGGTTGCCCCCGTCGATGGCGAGAGCGAACAGGAATGCCATCGTTGAACCGGAGGCCTCTTTCGTACCGTCCACCCCATATCTATGTGCATTGATCTCGATGATATCGAATTTTCCATCCAAGGGTCTGTGGTGGTCGAGGACGATCACATCTGCATCCACTTTTTCCAGTTTGTCCGCATCGCCGCTCCCTATGTCCGAGAATATCACAAGCCCGTCCCCTTCCTTTTCCATAGCCTCATATACCGAATCCTTCATCTCATTGATTATGGTTATCTGGAACGGCAGCTCGGCTCTGGCAAGGGAAATGGCAAGTATGGACGCAGCACTTACCCCGTCAGCATCATGGTGGGAAAATATACGGATGGAAGAGTCAAAAGAAAGGGTTTTTTCGGCGGCTCTCATCAGGTCGCCCGCCAGTTCCTCCGGGAGAGAAAGCCTTAACATGATCCACCTTTACTTGATCTCCAGCTCGGCTCTCTTGATGGAATACTTCCATTCGGCAGGTATTCTACCGTTTTTCTGATAGTATCTCACGAGCCGCCTTATTTTTGCCTCAACAAGCTGAAGGCCCCTTCTGTTTGCTATGTCCTTCGGATTCTCATCAAGGTGTTTCTTGAGATTTATGGCCCTTCTCATCAGAAATGAGAGGTCCTCCGGCAGTTTCGTCGTGATGCCGTTATCGTTGAGTATCTGAACTATGTTCTTTCCTGTGGACAATTTTACGCTCGGAACACCGTACTGGTCCCGCATTATAAGTCCGATCCTTGCCGATGAATTGCCGGCTTTGGAGAGCTCAACGACCTTTTCCTCAATCTCGCTGGCGCTCAGTACGACCCATTCAGGGCTTTTCTTGACAAGCGGCTTGGTGGAGCCGGACCTTCCTTTTCTTCTTGCATGCATTCTCGCCATGTATATATGCCTCCATTCAGGCGCTTCTGCGCCATTATCGGTTCTAATACTTAAAGTTAATCTTCATTCCCGTGCGGAGACGGAGATGATAGAAAGTAATAAAACAAGTTCGATATACGCCCGTGAAATTCATACCGGAGATAAGGGTGAGAAACGGCAAGGTTATAGAACCCGGGACAGGCAAGGCCCTTGAAGCGGTCCCTCTTCTGCGCTCACTTGAAAAGAGGTTCTCCACCGAGGAAGAGGACGCTCTTTTCTACATCATAGATGAGGACGGAATGGAGAGGAACAGTTTCGATGTCGGCCTGATTGACCGTATCGGGGAAGAGTTCAGGTTCTGGCTGAAAGGCGGTTTCAGAAGGGCGGAGTTCCTTATGGACGCATTGATACTCGGTGCCGAGGCCGCGGTCATGGACAGCTCAACGATAATCTCGATGAAGGAACTGAAAAAGGCAACGGACATGAGCGATAATGTGGCTTTTTCCATAGAACTGCGGGAGTACAGGAGATGGAACGATGTGCCGCAGGATATGTATGCGCTCTCGGAGTCCCTCAATTCTCTGAAGCTGCATTCCGTCATATTCTCATGTGAAAAGGAGGCCGATATACCGCTCAAGATATTCAATACCGCCAAGTTCATTCACGGATGCGCTCAAAAAGAGGGTGCGGACGGAGTGATACTGCCTTACAACATCATTCCTCGTTGAAAGTGATTGCGGGTTTTTTCGGCCTTATGCTTGCTCCGTACAGCTCGTCATAACTGGTACTGAGTATGAAGGCACGGGCCATTGCAAAAATCTCGGGATGTTCATCCAGAGAGCGCTCTAACTGGTATGCCTGAAGCGTCTTGAGAAAGGCCCTTGCAAAGGCATTCCTCGATTCCTTCATAGTCCTTTCCTCTTCTTCTCTTTTTTCTATGGAAATCACCCTTTGGGGGTAAAGGGGTTTATGAGAGTTCCCGATTCACAAGGAAATCGGGCTTTTCGCCGTGCAGTACTTTCAGCACCTGTTCCGCCGTGGTGACGCCCGCTCTTATCTGGGCCTCTTTCGTGGAAGCGCCGAGGTGAGGGGTGAAATAGACATTGTCCAGTTCGAACAGGGGGCTGTCTCCGGGAGGTTCCGTCTCAAAAACATCCAGGGCGGCTCCGGCTATGATGCCGTCTTTTGCAGCATCATAGAGCGCTCTTTCATCGATTATGCCACCTCTTGCGCAGTTTATGATATATGCGCTCTTCTTCATCATTGAGAACTGTTCTTTCGATATCATATGTCTCGTCTCATCGGTGAGCAAGGCATGAATCGTTATGAAATCGCCTTCTTTGAGGACGTCTTCAAGGCTTCCCGGCTTTGCCCCGAGATTTTCGATGACATTCGCGGGCATATATGGGTCGAAGGCCACACAGCTCATACCGAATGCCTGTGCCAGTTTCCAGACCTCCTGACCTATCCTTCCAAATCCTATGACACCCAGAGTTTTTCCCTGAAGCTCCGTTCCGAGAAGTTTCTTCTTTTCCCAGCGCCCTTCCCTCAGGCTCCTGTCCGCATAGGCCATATGTCGTGCAAGTGAGAGCATATGCCCGAACACCAGTTCCGCAACGGAATGCGTACTTCCGCGAGGTGCGTTTACCACCATGATGCCCTTCTCAGTGGCTTTCTTGACATCTATGTTGTCCACACCGACCCCGGCCCTTCCTATGACCTTCAGGTTCTTACCCCGTTCTATGACTTCACCGGTCACCTTTGTCCTGCTTCTGACGATTATGCCGTCATATTTCTCTATTATTTCAAGCAGTTCCTCCGGGCTCGGCTCAAGGTAATCGACTTCCGCTTCTTTTCTGAGAACTTCCAGGGCCTCTTCGGCCATCTTATCCGAGACAAGTATTTTCATGGCAATCGCCCGAGGATTCACCCATGAAATAAAAAACTGTCGCAGAAACTCTCTACATCTCGAATATGCTGTCGAAAGCGAGGACGCTGGCCATTCCTGCCAGACCTCCGGTTATGAAACGTATCGGATTGGTACTTTCATAGGAGCTTAGGAGCTGTATGGTGCCATCGAGCCCCATGGGGATTATGAGCAAGAGCACCCATAGGAAAGAGACCTTCACCCTGTAAAAGACGATGAAAAAGGCGGTCAACCCTATGAAAAGGAATATCGCCGTGCATCTGGCACATACCGGCATCTGGTTGTCGTTAAGAAAGAAAGAGCGGGAGGCATGCTGGTGGCATTCCCAGTCACCGAACAGATAGACCGGCCGGGAAACAGGATTGCGCATCGAATTTATCCGGCCCCCGTGCTCTATCGTGTTCGCTTTCCCGTCCTCACCCAGATAAACGCTTCCGGGAGGTTCGAGATAAGGGGCGATTATAAGCAGGAGTGCAAGCAGGAGCAGGAGGCTGCTGACGATTATACGCGATAGGGAAGGCCGCTGTCTTCGCTCGATCGAAGGTATCAGCCCCATCCTAAGCCGCTGTTTCCAGCTCAAAGCCTCTGTGTTATAAGATTCTCCCATAAGTCGAGCTCCCCCACAAACATAATTGCGTCCTTTATGTCAGCTATTTCCTCCGGTCTGGTATGGGTGTCACTCCCTATCGAAACCATAACATTCGTATCTTTAAGTATCCTGAAAAAGTCTATTGCAAAGCGGTAGTACGGCCTTCCGAACTTGGAGTTCCTCTGTGAAGGCGAGAGCTCGACGAACAATCCGTGGTCTTCCATCACCTGAAGAAGGGCATCGTAATCTATGTCCTTGAAATTGCGGCTTATATCTGTGTGGGCCAGCCCTATCGGAACCTCGATATGGTCAAAGACCTCGAAGAGCTCCCACATGTGCATGCCTTTCCAGAGGTCGTCGTTCACATATTCGAACAGTACGAGGTCCATTGAGTTTAACAGGTCGTATCTGATTTTTCCGAAGTCCGTTCTCCTCGAAGCATCTATCTCGACCCCGGTCAGAACCCGGATCCTGTGCCTGTATCTCCTCTTAAGTTCATCCATGACGTCGATATACTCTTCAATCGCACCCTCTGACATTGAACGCGTCTTACTTGTCAGATAATGGTCCGTGATCGCCACATAGTTCAGGCCATACTCTATCGCTTTCCCGATTATGAACTCCGGTGTGAAGGAACCGTCCGAGAACGTGCTGTGATTGTGCAGGTTCATACTGACGAGGCGCTCTTCCTCTCCGGGATACCTTCCGGATATCTCTTCGGTCCGTACCGGGTCCATCACTGGCTCATCGGGGTCGGGAATATAAGTTTAAGGGTTTGCCCACCTCTCTTTGAAAAGCCATTTATAGTATTTGCAATCTGCAAGCATGTTTGCGGCAGATATGGACCTGTGGGGTAGCTTGGATATCCTGGGGGCCTCCGGAGCCTCTGACCCGGGTTCGAATCCCGGCAGGTCCGTTTTCTTTACTGCTCCGATCTCCCGGAAACTTGCGTTAAAACAGAGGGTTTGGCAGTTTTGCGCATATACATCGGCTCTACATAAAATCGTCCAATGTGACATTGTTCTTTATACGGCTCTTTCTCTCTTTTTTAGGGGAATCCGTATTTTCTTCCGTCCTTGCCCCGGTTCCGAACGAATCGAAGAGCGTAGCCTGCCCGATGCCTCTCATCAGTGCATCCTCATCCCATCCGAATACCTCTGTGACCCGTGCCAGTGTGGACGCCAGCCTTCTGGCATAATAGTTCCAGTCGGGCCTTGCAGTGAACTCCTCTCCGTCGATGTACGGCTCCACTTCCTGAGGTGTTCTTTTGCTGTTCGTCACTATCCATGAGACCTTCATTCCGGGAACGAACTCGTATCCTTTCTCCGTCATCTTCCTTGCGGCCTGCACATTCGCCATGCTGTCGGGCTCCTTGTACTGATTGAAAGGCTTGCAGGTTCTGGATATGACCAGTTCGTTGAGGGGGACCTTTCCCGTAGCGACCCTTTCCACGGTCTCACGGGCGGATTTCACCGCTTCTTCGGTCTTTCCAGCAAGTACAAGCTCGAAGATATCGAGGAGCGCACGGCTCTGCAGGTCGAAGGAGTCCGTTCTCCTTATCTCATAGCCTCTTATTATCAGGTCTTCTTTCGGCCACACGACCTTTCCCACATACCTCTTCTTCGCGCCGTGGGAGAACAGCGGATTGATTACCTTCTCGAACTCCAGCATGAGGCCGCCCCGGCTGAACTCCTCCGAGACCTCCTTGCCCACCCTTATGGCCGCATCCAGACCCTTCTCGGGAGACTGGAAAAAGACGCTGTCCGTATCGGAGTATATCACATTGTATCCCTTGGCCTCCAGCTTCTCTATCACCGTCTTTATGTTCTCTCTGGAGAATGCGGTTATGCTGGCACCTATGTTCTTGTTCGTGAAACGATAGAACGATGATGCGAAAACGCCGTAGAATGAGTTCATAAGCACCTTTATGGCCGCCTGAAGTCCGTCGTAATATCTTCTATCGTCATCGGTCTTCGCCTCCCTCATCTTTCTCTTTGTTTCATCCCTTTCTCTCATGAGGTTCTCGAGTATCTCGGGAAGTATGCCCTTTCTCTTATCGGGCGATAGAAAGCGGACACCTATGGGGCTGACTATCTCACCTTCCGGGTGGAGTGTCGTGAAGCAGATATTCTTGGAGATTATCGTGCTCGGATACATGCTCTTGAAATCAAGGACTATTACCCAGTGATAGACTCCGGGCTTTATGGAGTGGACATAGCCCCCTTCGATCTTCCCTCCTTCGCGCGATTTGAACTTCATCTGCGGAACGCCTATCTTTCTTCTGTCAGATTCCCGTATGAGTATCGAATCTATCATGGCGGATGTGTTTCCGTTGAGCGCATCGTCCACAGGAAGCTTTGAAACGGTTGCAAGGTCCATCGCCTTCTCCACGCTATCGATTTTCCGCAGTATGCGAAGCGCGAGATATGCGTCCTGTATGCAGTATTTTACGACCTTCTCCGGGTCATCTTTCCATTCCTGATCCATCAGCTTGGGGTTCACATCGTCCTTCTCCTCACCCAGTAAAAGCTCTGCGACATGACCGAGGGTCTCCTTCTTCGGACGGACCTCTTTCTTCACGGCCCACCACGCATCCGCGATTATGCGCCCGTGGCATCTCCAGAACCTCTCGTTTATGGCACTTATGCTGCTTCCATCCCTTCCGAGCTGAGGTTTTCCCATCTTGTGATGTTCCATCCGCTCCGCAATCATCGGAATGTCGTAGCCGCCGATATTATATCCGGTTATTATGTCGGGGTCCTCCTTTTTTACGAGTTCGATGAAGTCGTGCAGTATCTCCTTCTCCTCTCCGCGGAAATGGAGTTTCCTTGTCTCCCCTTTGAACTCTATCACAACCCCTATCGTGTATATCTCCTTTGTTTCAATGGAATTTTCGATGTCGAAACTGAGGTATTTGAAATCCGGTTTTATCGGGTCTATGTTCTCAAAGGCTTCCGCTTCAACAACGATGTCGGTGGTATATCCCTCCGGTTTCACCTCTTCGCCACTGACGCGAAAACTTGACCCCAGATTCATGTCATAGATGAATCTCTTTGCGAAAGGTATGTCTGATGCCAGAACCTCACAGTACCTTGAATATCTTTTTCTCAGTTCCGGGACCTTCCATGGGTGCCGTGTAATCACCTTCAGGGCCTTTCTTTTCACGAGCATTGTGGGCGTGGGCACATCCAGTTCCACCCACTCCGAGTCCATGTACTCCTCCTCTTTCTTCACCTTCTCAACAGCATCGTCAGGCGGCTCGGAGAGGTAGAAATACGGGAAAAAACCCCTGTATCTCACGGTTATGGAATGCCCGTCCGATGTCCTTCCGAATATCTCGATGACGGGTACATCATCTTCCGTGGAGTAGGAGGCACCTATGGCCCTGACATCCCATGAGTCCATAGCTCACCATGGAGGAATGATATAAAAGGGCTATCCTATTTCACTAACAGGTTTTCAAATTCAGAAATTTCCAGAAGTTTTAAATAGCAGACACACTTAATCGGAAAATATGAGGAATCAAAACTGGAAATCTGCACAAAATCTGCAGATTTTCAGAAGTAATCTTCAAACAAGGCGGGTGAAAAGATGTTAATCGAGTTTTCAGTAGAGAATTTCAGGTCGATAAAAGAGAAAGTTACTCTGAGTATGGTGGCTTCAGGACATAAAGAACTTGAAGAGAATGTTATATCTCTGGAAAAACCAAAAGAAATGAGGCTGTTGAAAAGTGCCGCGATATATGGGCCGAATGCATCCGGAAAGTCAAATGTGTTGAATTCTCTTTACTTATTGAGTAGAGTTGTTTTAAAGTCACATAAAATGCAGAAAGGAACGCCATTACCTTTTATAAGTTTCAAATTGGACAAAGAGTATGTCGACAAGCCTTCTTCCTTTGAAGTGAATATGTTAATTGATGATGTGCTCTACAAGTATAGGCTATCTGCAGATGAAAAAAAAGTTCATTACGAGTCATTGTTTTTTTATCCACATGGACGCCCGGCTAGGATATTTGAAAGAAACGATGAATGGGGATTTACATTTACCAGAGATAAAAAAATTCAAAATGACATAGCTGAAAAAACAAGAGAAAACGCTTTGTACTTATCTACAGCAACTGCATGGAATTACGAACCTGTTTCTAAAGTTTTTGATTGGTTTAAACAATTTAGAAAAATTTCTGCATCTACTGAAGGAATTTATGAATATACTATAGAACTAACAACAAAAAACAATAAAGCGAGGGAGTTCGTCAGAGACTTCCTTAAAAAAGCAGATGTTGGAATAGATGATTTTTCCGCAAAAATAGAAGAAATCAAACTTGAAGACTTACTAAAATCAACTAATAAAATCCTGATCGCTCCATCAGAAGAACATGAATTAGATGATATTCGAGTGAAGTCTCCAGATGTCAAGGCCATTCATAAAGTCGAAGATGAAGAAATAATCTTCGATTTTGATGATGAAGAATCAGATGGTACACAAAGATTTTTTGATATGGCCGGGCCGTGGTTTGATCTTATATATGATAAAAAAATACTTTTTATCGATGAGATTTCTCTGAGACTGCACCCACATCTAGTAGAATTTTTAATTAAGAAATTCCATGAAGAGAGTTCCAGAGGTTCTCAACTAATTTTTACGACACATAATACATATATATTGAGATTGGACCTCTTCAGAAAGGACCAGATTTGGTTTACTGAAAAGAAAGAAGATCGAAGCACAGATCTATACTCCTTATACGACATTAAGAATCTCAGAGATACGAACATCGAGAAAGGATATCTGCTGGGGAGATATGGGGCGGTACCATATCTGGATTGGAGGTGATGTGTATGAAACGAAAGTCTAGAGAAATGCAGGTAAAACCTTCAATATTTATTGTTTGTGAAGGAGAATCTGAAGAGAGATATTTTAAACACTACAGGCCCGGTTCGAGGAAGATATCTATCGCTATAGAACGATTTGATAGCGATTTAGACGGCGCAATAGAAAAATTTGAGAGAAAAATGAAGTACGATGGAATAAAAATAAACGAAAATGATAGAATATACTTCGTGTTCGACATGGATGAAAAAAAAGAAAGAGAGGAGGCGACTAAAAATATTCTTTTAAAAGACAGATATAATTTATCCATATCTATTCCAACTTTTGAGTTGTGGATATTACTTCATTACACGAAATGGAATGTGGACAATTCCACAAAAGAAGATATAGAAAGGAAACTTAAAGGATATATAAAAAAATATTATCACGGATTGGATGTTTATCCCAAAATATCTGAATATACTGAACAAGCCATAAATAGAGCAAGAAAACTTCTAGAGGGAAAAAATCTAACTGAAGAAGAACTATATCTTTCTCAAGCCAACCCAATCACTCATGTTTACAAACTTGTCGAAATTCTGGAATCAGAAAGGAATTAGATGGAAATTAGCGGGGAGGGGGATTTGAACCCCATCTGTGCGGCTTTGTATATGACTTCATCACAAGTGCTTCTTATAAAACGCGAGGGAGAGCATTTTGCTCCCCGCACAGGTGGAGTTCTCCCCCAGCGCCAGTAAGAGGTTTATGCATGATACATATTTATAAATACTTTTTATCATATATGATACCTCCATTCTAATACACATAAGAAGCACGAAGATAATAAAGCTCTCCGCTTTATGTGTATTAATACTAATAACTTACTATTATATAAAGGTTTCTGTTAACTATGCCTCCACCACAGTCCCCTCGAACCTTCTTCCCTTTATGGCCCTTTCAAGGGCGTTGAGGTCCCTTCCGTTCAGGACGTACAGGGTTATGGCGGAGCGCTCCGCTATCTTCGCTGCCATGGGGTCTATCACTATGTTGGAACCCGCGCCTCCTTTTCCCTCTCCGATGACGAGTTCAAGGAGTTCCCTGTGGCTCATACGCTCCATTCTCTTCGCCTCGGGGTCTTTCTTCGGGTCTGCGGTATAGACCCCGTTCACCGATGTGGCATCTATTAGTGTGTCGGAACCGACCCTTTCGGCCAGCATGGCAGCCACCGCGTCCGTGGTATGCCCGGGATGTGTGCCCCCCATGACGACTATCGAGTATGATTTCGAGAGAATCATGGCCTCCTCGAATGATGAAGGGACCGGAGGTGCCGAATGAGGGCGGAGAGCGCTTATAAGCAGGGCCGCATTGAGCTTGGTGGCCATTATCCCCATCTCGTCAAGGAATGATTCATCCGCACCAAGCTCTCTGGCCTTCTTTATGTACTCCCGGGCCGTGCTTCCGCCTCCTGCCACTATAAAGACCCTTCTCCTGCCGGATTCCCTTATGATTATGCCGGAGAGTTCCTTTATGAAATCCGTATCAGCGCTCGCTACTATCGAACCGCCCATGGATATGACCAGTGGCTTCATAGGTGTGCATATGCCTGTCTGAAATAAAGTTTTGCATCGGGGAAAATTTCATATTGATGGCGGATTTCGCCGTATCATGAAGGTAGCGATAGGAACAAACGACAGAAAGAACATGCACGACGATCATGTGGGGGATTCAAGCTATTTTGCAATATATGATGTCGGTCCCGATGGCTGGGAACTCGTGGAATACAGAGATAATACCTCGCCCGAGGAAAGGATGCACGGTGACCCGAACAAGGCCAAGGCGATAATGAACATCGTAAGAGGCACGGATGTGCTGGTCGGCAGGGCGATGGGGCCGAACTTCGTGAAGATAAGGGACAGCAGCCCGTATCTGCCCGTCATAGTTCGGGGAAGGTACAGGAGCATAGATGATGCCTTGGGTGCCATACGGGAGAACTACGATATGATAAAAGATGCCCTTGAGATGAAAAGGAAGGGAGAAAAGGGCGGAAAGCCCATAATCATAGAATAGGCCACTTTCACCCCACCCTCTCATTTATCCTTAAATACGGAAGGTGCATACCAGCTCCATGCGCTTCGTTCACATATCCGATACGCACATCGGCTATTCGGCATATACCGCCATAGACCGTGAAACAGGAAGAAATCAGCGGGAGGTGGATGTCGAGAACGCATTCAGGCAGGCCGTTGACCGGATACTGGATATAAAGCCGGATTTCGTGATACATTCGGGAGACCTTTTTCACACGGTCAGACCAAGTAATCGGGCGATAGGATTCGCCATGGAAGAGATAGAGCGCATAACCGATGCGGGGATACCCTTCGTGGTGATCGCCGGAAACCACTCGGCACCGCGTATGAGGGAGACAGGGAGCGTTTTTCGGATAATATCGAAGGTGAACGGGGTTCACGCCTTTTACAGGGAAAAATACGAGAAAATGGAAATCGGAGATGCGCTACTCCATCTTCTTCCTCATGTTCACGGCGGCGAGAGATTCAGGGAAGAGGCGGCACTCATGAAAGCTCTGGAAGGGCGTATCAACATCGCAGTCCTGCATTCTGGAGTTGAGGGATTGAGGGCATTCAAGTACAGCACGGGAGAGGCGAACGAGGATCTGATAAGCATGTCGGAGATAAGCGAGGGCTTCGATTACATCGCTTTCGGGCATTTCCACGAATTCACGAAACTGGATGAAAGGGCATATTATTCCGGCTCCACCGAGAGATTGAGCTTTACCGATGCGGGACAGGACAAAGGCTTCCTTGTTGTGGAGACATCCCCGTTCTCAGTCGATTTCGTTAAACTCGACATAAGGCCCATGATAGACCTGCCGCCCATGGATGCAAAAGGGAAGAGCGCATCCGAGATAATGAACGAAATAGAGGAAATGGCTGGCCCTCATCTGAAAGATGCCATAGTACGGCTGAGAATCAACAATATAGGTAAAGGAGAGCACTTCTCCCTCGACTCCAAGAGAATTAAGAAGCTCTTTTCCGATACGATGCACTTCGAAATGCAGGTATCGCAGGGAGAAGGCGGTTCGGCACAGGTGGAGATGATAAGCCTTGAAACGATGGGGTCCGATTTCGCGGAGTTCATCCGAAAGACATCTGTGGAAGGTCTGGACAAGGAACGCCTCATAAAGATGGGGGAAAGATATCTTGCTCTTGCCATTGAGGAGGGAGAGCGATGAGAATAAATCACATAAAGCTCAGGAATTACCGGAAGTTCAGGTATTCCGAGCTGGAGTTCGGTGACGGAATAATAAGCATAACCGGCCTGAACGGAGCGGGAAAGAGCAGTCTTGTGGAAGCCATGGCATGGGTACTTTATGGAAATGATAAAAGGATACTGAGGGATGGAAAGAACGGCATCAGGTTCTCAGGCGCTCCGCCCTCGGACATATGTTCCGTTGAAATGGATTTTGAGGTTGCGGGCGACACATATCACATCGTGCGGGAGATGAGGGGGAAGGCAGGCAGCATGGTCGCCGAGATAAAGCAGAATGGCATGGTTCAGGCCTCTGCGGACCGGGATGTGAAAAAGTTCATAGAACAGACCCTTGGGATGGATGCGGAGGGCTTTTTGATATCCGTGTTCGCACGGCAGAAGGAACTCAATGCGCTCTCCAATCTGACGGACGAGGCCAGAAAAAAGAAGATAGAGAATATGCTCGGGCTCGATGCCATAGACCGGGCCAGAAAAAAGATGGCCGAGGACAGAAGAGATACGAAGAATACCGTGGAGGGTATGCGAGGAATGCTCTATGACGATGACGGAACGCCGGTCATAGAGAAGAAAAAGGAGATACTGGAAGAAAGGCGGGCTCAGGAAAAGGAGACCTCGGCACAACTGAAATCACTTGAAAAGGAGCATGAAAGAACATCCGAAGCCCTAAAAAAAGCAGAAGAACACCTTCTGTCCGTGAGAAAAAAAGGTGAAAACGCAAGAGCTCTGGAAGCGAGGATAGAGCGCTTGAAAGGGTATGTTGCGGAGAGAAAAAGGGCGATATCGGAGATGGAAGAAGAGCTGAGAGCCCTATCTCATAAGAAAAAAAGGCTTTCGGAGATGGGAGATATACCAAGCGAGCTTCGCAGGGCCGAAAAGGAACTCGAGCGAATGAGAGCTGAGAGGGAGAAACTCATGCGCCTGAAAGGATTGGATGAAAGAAGGGCATCGGTTCTGCATGAGATAGAAGCGCTCAGATCCCAGATACAGAACTATGAATCCGACCTCGAAGACATGCGCTCTCAGATTCCTGACATCACTTCGAAGAAAAAGAGACTGGCGGAGATTGAACAGGACATCACGGCGCTTGAATCGGAGAGGAACGAGCTTGTATCCGAGGAAAAATCCCTGAGAAAGGAATATGAAAAACTACATCGTTCCTTGAAGGACATAGAGCGGCTGGGGCCTGAAAGCAGGTGTCCCACCTGCCACCGCCCCCTCGGAATAGAACATCAAAGCATACTTGAGCATATGAATGAAGAAAAGAGCGACATCGAGAAGAAGATATCGGAACTGAAAGAGAGGCTCCGGGATGCGGAGGAAAGATTGAAGGCCATGAAATCCGAGAAGAGAGGTCTGGAAGATGAAATGAAAGCCATAGAAAGGATGGACCAGAGCATAAAGAACATCGAGATAAAAGTGGAGACATTGAAAGGCTCTCTGGATAAGTACTTGTCAGAGGAAGAATCCGTAAAAAAAGAGATCGAGGCTATAGGCAGGGTCGATTTCGACGAGGATTCATTCAAAAGGCTCTCCGAAGAGGTTGAGGCACTGAGAGCACGAGAGAAAGAATATACCGAGCTGTCGACCCAGATAGCGCGTGAACCGGAACTTATCGAAAGACTGAACAGATACAAGGGCGAACTGAAGGATTTCGAATCGGATATGGAATCCGCCGTGTCCGAACTGAAAGGGCTTGATTACTCGGAAAAGGAGCTTCAACTTGCCATAGAGGAAAGGGACGCCCTTCTTAAAAAGGAGAAAGAGATACACGGCTTGATAGGCATACTCGGAGAGCGCCTGTCATCGCTGAAAAGAGAGCGAGAATCGATATCCGAAGAGATAAAGGAATTGGATGGCAAGATGGCCGTTCTATTCCAAAAAGAGGAGGAACTGAGATATCTCGGCGCTCTCGAGGGCCTCATGAAATCATTCAGAACGGAGGCCATAGCAGGAATAAAACCCGCACTGGAATCCGTGGCATCACAACTTTTCGCAGAGATAACCGAGGGGAAATATGCGGGAATAGAGCTGGATGACAACTACGAGATAAAGATACTCGATTCCGGGCGGGCGTATCCGATAAAGAGGTTCTCAGGCGGAGAATCGGACCTTGCGAACCTATGTCTCAGACTGGCCATCTCCGATGTGGTCGTTCGTGCCAAAGGGGCAAGGGGATTCAATTTTCTGGTTTTGGATGAGATATTCGGCTCTCAGGACACAGGACGGAGGGAGAATATAATAGGAGCCCTTCAACTCCTTTCGAACAGATTTCCACAGATATTTCTCATAAGCCACATAGAGGGCATAAAGGAGAGCGCATCCATGGTGATTCGCGTTCAGGAAATTGAGCCAGGCGGTGAAAGCGCGGCAATCATGGAAGATTGATTTACCCGATGTAGCGCAGGTCATCCTTCTCGCTTTCGATGGAGCGCTCCGCAACCTCTCTGAGATTGTTTAGGATCTCTTCCGCTTCTTCGGACCTTGCATCCAGTTCCTCGGTGGATACCTCTATTCCGGTAAGTTTCATAAGTGCTTCCAGAACCTTTCTTGCACTCCGGGCATCCAGAATGTATCCTGAGGTCTCACCCATAAGGCATCCTCCGTCGATGTTGAATATCTCCTTTCCGAGTCCTAGCAGTATTCCGCTTGCACCGATTATGCCGTTGGAAGGTTCTCCTTCGGAGAAAATGGTGCCTGCCTCTTTCATCTTATCGGCCATCTCCGTCGATGTGGCCGCACCCAGAACTCTCGGGTCTTCCAGCATCTTTCCGAGGCCGTATCCGCCAAGGGTGTATATCTCTGATATTCCGTAATTCTTGTTCAGGAATTTCAGGAGTTCGTATGCGATTTCGTACTGCCCTCTCGAATCGGCACCCTGATACTCTCCCGCGAGTAAGACAAAGTGATTCCCATCCTTTTCATAGTGATACAGGTTTTGAGAGACAAGCGAGGTTATGCCGTCATCATCGAGAAGAACCTGGGGGGGAAGATTCTTGGAATATACCTTTGCAAAAAGAACGGGTTCGAGAACATCTATGATATGGTCAAGAGCCAGTTTTCCGACATTTCCTACACCCGGAAGCCCCTCTATGAGCGTGATGTCTTTCATCTTCTGCTCTTCAATGGTCTTTATTATCACTTCATCCATCACTGTTCCTCCTTCTTCAACTGCCTTCTGTATCTTCCGTATCTGTCCTCAGGTGAAAATCTCGGCGGTATGGGAGATACCGTTCTTTCTCCGCAGTCTGGACATACATCTTTAAGCGTATACATTCCACAGGAAGGACATTTTCTCATGGCAGAGCGCAATCACTCACCCTTTCTATCGAACTCGGCGAGGTTTCCCTCTCCTCTGCTTTCCATGTATTCAATCGCCGCGTCAGCAGCCGCCTTCATGGCTTTTTCAGCGGTTTTGTAGTCCTCTGCGGTGACTTTTATACGATACTTCGGCGAACCGATATAGTGTATTTCGATATTTTCTCCGATGGATTCCGCCTTGCGGAGGGCCTCTTTTACCACTTCAACACCATCCGGTTCTTCGGAAGAAACTATGAGGGTTCCGGATATGCTCACGAAAGGCGGGGCGATGTTGTCCTTCGCCATTTTCACGAATTCCCGAACCCATTCTCCCTCAAAACCCTCTTCTTCAAGAACATTGTCCTCCAGAACAGCGGCCTCCATCGCAGGATATATGCCGCCGAACACATCTATCAGGTCATAACCGAACTGTTCGTATGCTTCTTCGGGCTCCATACCCATTGCGGCGGCCATTCTTTCGAACAGCATGCGTCCCCGTATCTCGTTCTTCCAATGCTGCATTTTTTTTCTTTTCTGTGCATCGGTGACCCGCTTTAAAGAGAGATTTATCTGGTTCTTCGATTCGTTGACATCGATTACCTTGGCAACTATCTTCTTTCCCTCTCGAATGTGGTCCCTGATGTATTTGACCCACCCCGTTGTCACTTCGGAAACATGTATGAATCCCTCTTTTCCGGGAAATTCTTCGAGTTTAACGAAGGCCCCGTAGTCCTTCACACTGCTTACCGTTCCGACGACGAGTTCTCCGACATCGGGATATTCTCTGAGGGTCTTCATCAGGACATTTCCTCCATCGTCTCTCCCTTGATGCGGGCTTTTCCGCCCCTCGGCTCAGCCAGAACCGCACCGCAAACCGTACATTTGACCACGGTCGCAGCCCTTTCAAAGACTATCTGTTCATTCCCGCAATCCGGGCACTTGACTTTTATGAATTTTCCGGTCATGGTAATCACTCTGTAAGTTCAAATTTCTTGGCCCTGAAGGCCGGCGGCTGATGATATTTACCGCATTCCGTGCATTTGTATCTCAGGTTGACCCTCTTGGTAGGCTTCTCTCTGCCTTCGGGTTTGGGCCTTGGAAAACCCCTGTATCCGGCCGTAACTCTTCTGAATCTTCTCTGACCCCATTTGAGTTCGCTGGCTCTCTTTTTCTTGACTTTCTCGACCTCGTGGAGTGTATGCTTTTTGCAGTGTGGACAGTACCGCTTAACTTTCCTTGGCATCTTCATGGAAATTCCTCTTTTTAACGCTATGGGGTGCGGCTATTAAGAGGTAGGATTTAAGTTTTACCCTTTAGTTGCTCTGTTGCACAAATAGTTTTATAAGCCATGGTGCCATACTTTCTGGTAAATAAGCAGAAAGCTATGGGTGGGATGAGTGAAATTTATAATAAATTTCACGAATAGACCTCCTGCAATAACAGAATGAGCGCAGGAGGTCGT
>Ga0190313_1000413_pt1 | contig 25760 bp, 23 predicted proteins | sample 4870071011_MG_FD_169989 | JGI IMG/M metagenome (GOLD analysis project Ga0190313, IMG submission 169989) | Hydrothermal vent sediment bacterial communities from Southern Trench, Guaymas Basin, Mexico - 4870-07-10-11_MG | ecosystem: Environmental > Aquatic > Marine > Hydrothermal vents > Sediment ... | reverse complement strand
TCAGCAATGCAGTGAGGGTTTTTATGTAAGTTATTGTAAAAGTTAGATAAACAAAATTTGTAGTGTCGAAAAAAGAACCGACTTCTAATAATATCAATATGTTACAAGGAATTTTGGCAAACTTGGGTCAACAAAAGTTTTGCCGGACTCAGGACAACTGCACAGAAAGAAACTTCTTTTTGGTACAGGAAAGTTCTCTCTGAATGTCCCTGTCCGGTAGAGTTATTTCCCACGGATAGGAAACTACAGGGACCGCCGAGCCTTACGGTTCACTTCGTTCCAGATATTTTTCCCATCTCGAGTCAACTTCACGCTGAAGTGCTTCTACCTGCTCATCTGTCATTTTTGCAAACCTGCTCTGGAGCTTAAGATACTCCACGACCGGCTTTTTGCGGCCAGATCTTGCCATGGTAAGGCTTTTGCCGGTAAGTTTGAACTCACCTTCGTCAATTTCAAAAAGTACTACCATCCCGGTTTCCACAGCCAGTCTGCCGACTCGCACCGTCTGTGAAGTTGGAAATCCCCAGCCGGGTGGGCAGGGCACTGCTAGATGTATAAATCTGGTACCTTTCTTCTCTTTGGCTTTCCGAAACTTTGCGTATATGTCTCTAGGATAAGCAGAGCAGCACGTTGCCATGTACGAAAGGCTGTGGGCTTCCATGATGGTCAGAAAGTCCTTCTTGGGTTGTTGCTTAGGGAGGAACGGAGTTGTTGTGGTCAATGCCCCAAGTGGTGTGGCGCTTGATCTTTGAACCCCCGTGTTCATGTAAGCCTCGTTATCATAGCAGACATAAATAAAGTCGGTTTGACGCTCTGCAGCACCGCTAAGCGCCTGAATTCCCATATCGAAGGTTCCGCCGTCGCCCGCCATTGCCATTACTGTGAAATCCTTATCCTTTCCAAGAGCCTTCAAGCCCGCCACAAGACCAGCCGCCGAGGCAGCCGTACTGGCAAAGGTATTGTTTACGGCATTTATTGCGATTGGAGTTTTGGGATAAATACCGTGCAGTATTGTTAAACAGCAAGCAGGCAAGGTAACGATTGTGTCTGGGCCAAGCGCCTTAAGGATATAACGGTAGGCAAGAGTAAGGCCACAGCCAGCACAGGTGCGCGTACCGGGAAGTACGAATTCTTTTTCTGGAATTTCAACAAAGGGTGCGCTCATTGTTTCAACTCCTCTTCATGCCACCAAGAAGGGCGATCCGGGGAAATCTTTTCAAGTTTTTCGATTATACCCATGAGATCTTGAGGGTTCACATCTCTGCCCCCTAGACCAACGACCACTGAATAAACCTCTGGCAATGGGTTGGACCCATTAGTGTAAAGTGCCGCCTTTACTTCCGTTGCCAGTGGAGTTTCGTATCCATAACTTATTGCTTTTTCGACGACCACAAGTTTATTAAGATTAGTTAAAATATCGGCAATTTCTTTAGAAGGAAACGGACGGAATACTCTTAAGCCCAGCACTCCAACCTTTCGACCGGCCTTTCTCATATAATCGACGGCATCCATGGCTTCGCTGCTGAGAGAACCCATGGTTACGAAAACGGTGTCAGCGTCATCAATTTGATAAGCATGATAAGGTAACTCATAGCTTCTGCCGAAGACTTCCCCAAATGCTTTACCAACTTCCCTGATAACACCCATGGCTTCTTCATGCGCTTTCTGCATTCTCAGCCGAAAGCCCATATAATCAGGGCAAATGTTGCCTTCCGGATCTGGCAGTCTGTCACCCATAACGACCGGGTTTATGTTCACCGGATTGTCCGGGGTTAGTTCATAAGGCAGCTTTCTGGAAGGAAGAAAAGCGTCAACCAGTTCCTGACTCGGCACTTCAACCGGCATGACCGTGTGCGATAGCCTGAAACCGTCGAAACAAACCATTGCGGGAAGCAATACTTCTTCTGCTACTCTGTACGCCATGATCACGTAATCAAGCACTTCCTGGTTGTTAAAACAATAAAATTGCATCCAGCCGGTGTCACGCTGGCTGAGGGTATCCTGCATATCGTTTAAAATAGTCCAGGGGGCTCCCAATCCCCGGTTTGCCACTGACATCACGACTGGTACTCGCGCACCTGCTGCCCAGTGGAGTTGCTCGTGCATGTAGGCTAGGCCGTTTGCCGCTGTTGCCGTAAAAGCTCTTGCCCCGACAAGCGATGCCGATAGACACACGCCCATGGCGGAATGCTCACTTTCAACCCTTATAAACTCTGCCTTTAACTCGCCTTTTTCCACGTATTCAGAAAGAAGCTCAGGGATTTTTGACTGGGGCGTGATTGGATAGGCGGCTATAACCTGGACACGACACAATTTGGCAGCTATCGCAGCTGCCTGGTTTCCCGTAATTATTTGCACGTTACTCACAGACATTCCCCTCTTTTGAGGTAATCCGTTCAGAATGAACCGTCTCCTTAAACAAAACTTCCTTTAACACCAAATGAGTAAGGGAGACAAGAGGCAGAAGTTCAAAAATAAAAAAGGAATCGTCAATAGTGACGATTCCTCCATGTTTTCCCAACTTAGGACAAGCTTTACCTTTTCTTGGCACCCCTTTTGGATGCCTTAAGGGGATTTGCTTTGATTTGCTGTTCCTTAAAGTCCTTGATTTTAATGTGGGTTGCAAAGTTGCAAAATCCAGTTTTCCACTTAAGAGCCGGGTTTGGGTAAGCCATGCAGTACTTACCGGAATCCAATTCAATGATTCGCTGACATCCCTCGCACTGTTCAACTATTGGATGGCAGCTCCCACCATTGTAACCACATCCCTTGGGGGTCATGAACGCGCATTCCATACCCGCTTTGATGGTCTGGCAGATCATTTTCGGTTCACCTCCTTGATCTCTTTTTCTACTTTTGGCTCTGCAAACAGCGTTTAATCAGAAGCAAAAAAACCGTCGGAATAATAAAGATCGCAGTATACCTGTCAAGTTTTTTTGAGAAGGTGTTGAAAATTCAAATGCTGTAGTTGCGATCCAGTGATCTGCTATCATGAATATTTGAAAAAAATTGAACAACCCATTTCAAAAAATGTATCGAGTAACCTCTGTCATTGTAGTAAGAAGCCCTGGAGGAGATACGATTTGAAAGGAGAGATCCCACGCCATGAATGCTATATCAACCCTGGGCACCATGCTCGGCTTATCCTTTATTTCCGGGATTAACCTGTATGCAACGATAGCAGTCGTTGGACTGAGCATAAGGTTGAATCTAGTGTCCAGCTTTCCAAGAGAACTTGCCGTCCTGACAAACGACGCCATTATTGTGGTTGCCATTGTATTGTATGTGTTTGAATGTGTGGTCGATAAGATACCGTGGCTTGATACTCTGTGGGATTTCTTGCATTCTTTTATTAGGCCCATTGGTGGAGCTTTTATAGCGTTTCTTTCGGTTGCCAATGGCTCTCCCGTTGCCGAAGTGCTTGCAGTTATGGTTGGAGCTTTTCTCGCCGGTGTGGCTCATGCTACTAAGGCCTCAAGCCGCCTGATTATTCAAGCAAGTCCGGAACCCGTTTCTAATGTTATTGCGGGCGTGGCGGAGGATGCGATTACAGCCGGGTATGCCTATGTAGCCTTGAAGTACCCACTTCTGAGTCTTATCGGTACGGCAGCCATTGTGCTTTTTCTGGTTGTGCTGTTTTCAAAGCTTGGTCGAATGATCTGCCTTGCTTGCTTCCTGATTTTCTACCATATTACCCGGCGTTATCGCAGTCTTGCCGATTTTTCTCGTGTACATCCGCGTTGGGACAAAGAGTGGAGAAAGGTGAGTGATGAAAGCGAGCAGGTTTTATGGTCAGGACCGGTTTTTGTGAAAAGTGTTCCGAGGGTTCCCAGGTTTAAAAAGGGCTGGCTTATTGTGTCGTCGGAAGGAATTTATTTTTATCACAGGAACTGGCGATGGATTGGCCGCGTGTTTAGACGTGGAGTGCCTGCCAGGTGGAACTGGCAGGGGGGACGACTCGTCAGCCGATGCCGTTTTGTTTTTGAATCGGGTGAAAAATGGGAATTTTACATGATTCCTTGGGTGGAAAAATATTTCCGTGCCCGACTTTTTGCCACGGAAATGGAGGATGTGAATAAGTGAGCTGTTCTGAATGGTTTCCTGGTATTACCGTAAGTAAAGAAACATTTTGCCGAAAATACGATCTTTTCTGGTCTGTCGTGGATTTAAAAAGGTTAAAAAAATCTACGACCGTTAGGTGGATTGTATTCGTAGGTGGAACCGGAACGGGCAAGTCAACGCTTTTTAACTTTCTTTGCAAAAGTAATGTATCTTCCACCGGTGTGGAAAGGCCTAAAACGGGTGGATGTATTGTTGCTCTACCTGAAAGGGCAGCCGTTGACGATTCTTTCTATCATCTGGCCAAATGGGGGCAGTCCTATCCTGCCGATGGGACCCCTGAATATTTCACACTTGCCCACCACACAAACGAAAAGTTCGAAAACTGGGCTCTTGTGGATACTCCAGATCTGGACAGCCTTATTGAAAGCCATCACCGACTTGCCGAAAAAATGAGCTACCTGGCAGACGTGGTAATATTTGTGTTGAGCGAAGAAAAATATGCCGACGAAAAGCTTGTGTCGGTACTGATCCAGCAATTTTCCTGGCATCCTTGCATCGTTATCACAGTTAACAAAGTAACGGATTCGAAAATTATAACTGCTGATGTGGAAGAAATATTACGAAGTCATGGTTTCCCAGATTTTCGAACAAAAGTCATAACGGTTCCCTTTTTTTCCATCGTACCAGATAACTGGTGTGAGTTTGAGGACGCGATTTTGAAAAGACTACCTTTTTGCCTGCAGAACGAAGCAAGGCTGACGGCTCGTTTTAAGGGTCTTTGCTCTGAGCTGCTGACAATTCTTGCGAAAGAAAGAGAAGTTCTGGCTTCGTTGGAAGTGGCAATAACCGAGGCAATGAAAAAATCTTTTTCTGCTTTTGTCGAGAAACACACCAAAGACATCTCCGAAAGCGCAAGATCCTTGTTGAGGGAAGAGATTCAACGACTTTATTCTCGCTATGACATCTTCTTGGGTCCGCGTCGTTTTTTAAAAGATTTGTTTTTTACTCCTTTCAGGTGGATCAAAAAGTTCAATGCTAAGGGCAAGGAGGCGGCATTGGTATCGGACGCAAAGTATCTGCAACATCAGTTGACCATGTCTGCTGTTATGGGTGCTATTAACCAGTACGTTGTTGAGGTTTACAGAATTATGGAGCCTTATGATAGTAGTTCTTTATGCAAAAGGATGAAAGATGAAAAATTAATTTTATCAGAAAGTGAGGTGGAAGAAAAAATAAGGAATTTGACAGAGAGACTGATGGATTGGCTTAGAGGAGAGTTTGAGAAATTAAGCAAGGGCATACCGAAGCTGAAGGAATGGGGAATATATTCGTCAATGCTTTTATGGGCTGTGTTTCTTCTTGCCATAGAATCCGCCTTAGGGGGTGGAATTTCAGTTTTTGACGCACTTTTGGATTCAGTTTTGGCACCTGTGGTGAGCAAATACACTGTCGAATGGTTTGCCAAACAGGATATTCATCGAATAGGTCAAGAATTCATTGACAGATATAAACAGGGAATTTTGGAGATAATGGAATCTCAAAGGATGAAGTTCGTAGAGTTATTAAAGGTCGAAGATCTTGTAAAGATGGAAATGAAACGAATTTCGAATGTCTGTGAGGAAACATGACATTGGAGGAGCTACAAACACTTAGCGCCAGGATTGATGAACTGGAAGATCGTCTGCGGCAATTGCCGAAATGGGCTTTCGAAGAAAAGGAAGCTGACAAATGCTTTTTGACGATAGCCCGGGTCAGGGAGAAATTAGACAAGGTTAAAGAGCAGGTTATCACTGTTGGACTTCTGGGAGGAACCGGCGTTGGTAAATCAACGATTATAAATGCCCTGGCCGGCGAGGAAATTTCTACTGCAAGCCATCGTAGACCGCATACTGAAAAAATTTTAATGTACCACCATGAGACAATTCGTATACGCGACTTTATGATGCCAAATGAAGCGCCTGTTGTGTGCTTAAGTCACAATGCCGACCGTGCTCGTTCATTGATCTTATGTGACCTTCCGGATTTCGATAGCGTCAGGAAGGAGCACAGGCAAAGAGTTTTGAATTTTCTCGATAATCTGGACATGATTGTGTGGGTCGTATCTCCGGAAAAGTATGCCGATCAGGTTTTTTACGATTTTTTAAAGGCAGCTTTGGAAAAAAAGAGTCCGGGAAACTTCTACTTTTTGCTCAATAAAGCGGATCTCATATGTGATTCGGAAGAGAATCGAGCGCTGCTATGGAAAGTGGTTGAGAATTTTAGAGGTTATTTAAGGGATTCTGGGATTGATGCGCCGATTGTTTATGCTGTGTCGGCTCTAGAAGTTTTTAATGCTGACAGCATAAGCTCTTGGAATCAGTGGGAGCTTTTCGAGAGGGAAATCTTTAGAGAAAGAGAGATTAAAGAAGTAGAAGCAATTAAAGAGGCTAACCTGAAACAGATGCTGGATAATCTTTCTCTTGTTGTTACTAACTGCGAGGAACGAACGCTTCCCGTTAGGAGATTGATTTCGCAGCTTCCAGAGGCCTTGAAAGAGCACAAGCAGCGCATGGATTATCAAGTTAAGATGATTGTCAATGCCCGGGCAGATTCCCTTTTAAAAAATGCGGATCAGGAAATTCCGGATTCCGGAACGCTACTTGTCGGTCCTTCCCGCCTGATATTTTCCCTCGTTGAAATATTTTCAAAAAGGAGGCAGTTCTGTGATGCTGCTCGGGGTACTCTTGACTCACCGCCTGACATTAGCCAGGTATTGAAACAGCTTTCTAACCGGTTAACGTCATTTGTAATGTCGAAAAATCTTCCGGCACCTGTAAGTGAGGAACTCATTCGTATATGGAGCTTTAGTGAGCTTTCGTCAAAGTGGGTCGCTGAGGTCAATACCTATCTCGAGACAATAAAAACAATGGGGCTGTCCGGTTTAGTCGGTTGGAAGGCTTTCATCTTCAGGTTGAAGCAATATTTGAGTTTCTGGATTATTGCTCTGGTGTTTGTTGCTTCTATGGGCAGGATTTGGGAGCTGAAAGAACCTTTTTCGTGGAATTCCATGTTGTGGGCGATGTTGAAATGTTGTGAACGCATGTTTAGCCTCGACGGATTTGGTGCTTTGCTTTCCTTTGTGATGATAGAAATCCTTGTGGGGTGCTACTTTGTGTCTAGGTACAGGAAGTTCTTGCGTGAGGTGGCTCAAAAGTTTATAGAGACCATCGAGCAGGAGATATTTCAGCTCTGGGATGATTTTGTTTCGGAGCTCTGTGAGGATATCAGAAGAGAGGGCGAGATACTTCTGGCCGGTTCAGAAAATAGTGTGGGGGAACAATGACGGTTACTTTTTTGAAAATGTTACTTGTAGTTTTGCTGTTTGGTGTTCCATTAATACCAACGTTTTGGGCCATTCAGGATGTCCCAAAGAGACGTTTTAAATCATCTAGGAGAAAGATTGCCTGGTTTATTATAGTTTCCACCTTTCCGTTCATAGGGGCAGTGGCTTACATATTGCTCGAGAGAAAGAAAACTGAGGAAGAAGATTACGGATATAATAATATACGTCAACTGAATAAATCAGGGGATTGAGGAGATAGACAGGAATGCTTGATTTTGTTAGGAAACACGCTACATCGTGGATAATTAAGGTTGCTCTTTTTTTTATCGTAATCGTTTTCATTTTCTGGGGTGGTTATGCTTATCAAGCCAGGCGAAAAAGTCATCTGGCCCGAGTTGGCGACACATTTATAACTTGGAAGGATTACAACAGAGCTTACGAACATCTGGTTGAAGCCTATCGCCGGCAATTAAAGGATAACTTCAGTGAAGACGTTATAAAGAAGTATGACTTGAAGCATAAAGCCTTGGAATTTTTAATAGAACAAATTGTTCTTCTGCAAAAAGCAAGAGAACTTGGAATAAAAGTATCCAGTGCTGAATTACAGGAAACAATAATGTCTTTCCCCGCTTTTCAGACTAACGGTGCCTTTGATCCCAGGCGTTACAGGTTCGTTCTTATGCAAAATAAATTAACACCGGAAGCTTTTGAGTACCAGTTGCGGCAATCTTTGATTTTGCAAAAACTTGAGAACTTCATCAAACGTCAGGCCGTTGTACCGGAAGATGAAATAGTCGATTACGTAAGGGCACTCAAGAGGGAGAAAAAATTTGACTATGTCTTATTCAAGACTGCAGACTTTGAAAATTCTGTTGAGCTGAGTGAAGATAGTCTGCGCAAGTACTATGAATCTCACAAGGATGCTTATAAAGAACCGGAAAGCAGACAAATAGCCTATGTGGTTTTTCCTCTCGAAGCTTTTGAAAAAGACGTGCATGTGAGTGAACAGGAGCTGAAAGATTATTACAATGACCACTACAATGAATATAACGTGGAAAAAAAAGTTCACGCCCGTCATATCCTTTTTCGAGTGCCTGTTGGAGCGAGCAATGAAGAAGTGAAAAAGATTCGCAAGAAGGCCGAGGGTGTTCTGCAGAAAGCAAGGGCAGGGGAAGATTTCGTTGCACTAGCCAAAAAGTATTCTGAAGGGCCAAGTGCTAAGAACGGTGGTGATCTGGGATGGTTTTCGGAAAAGGACATGGTCCCTGAGTTTTCGCAAGCTGTTTTTTCTCTGAAACCTGGAGAAATCAGCGACCTTGTTCGTAGTGATTACGGTTTTCACATAGTCAAGGTCGAGGAAGTGAAACCCGGCTATCATAAGCCTTTTGAAGAAGTTAAAGAGGAAATTAGGAAGAAAATTGTCGAGCAGAAAGCTCGGGACATTGCATTTGAAAAAGCCAGAGACTTTGTGGATGTTGCTTTCGCTTCCAGGGATGTTGTCAAAGCAGCGGACGTCAAAGGTTACAAGGTGAAATTGCCCGACAATTGGTTTCACCGAAGCGATAGTGTGCCTGGAATTTCTGAGAGTCAGAAGCTAATGGATGCTGTTTTTTCTCTTCCTGAAAAAGGAATTACCGATGTTATTGAAACAAAAGAGGGATTTGTGGTCGCTCAGGTAAGAGCTGTTCGACCCGAGCGAAAGCTTTCGTTTGAAGAGGCAAAAGGAAAAGTTGAGAAGGATTTCCGAAAATCTGAAGCAGAAGCCCTTGCTAAAAAACGGGCGGAATTATTGCTTGATCTTGCCAGAAAGGAGGGATCTCTGAAGAAAGCGGCTGAACTTCAAAATATGGAATTGAAAGAATCTCAACCGATTAGCCGCATGAAAATGGATTTTTCACTTGGTGTATTTGGTGACGCACTTGACGAGATGCTGATGCTTTCCGATAGAAAGCCCTTTCCTGAACACCCAATCAATAGTTTTCTGGGATTCGTCGTTTGCCAGTGGAAGGAAACGGTAGAACCGACGAATGAGGCTATTACCGCAGAAGTTAAACGCTTAAAGCCAATGATTCAGGCTCAGCTAGCTCAGCAGTATTGGGAAGGATGGAAGAAAATCCAGCGGCAGAGGGCCGATGTGGAGATACTGCAAAAAATTTAGTAGTTGCTGTACCAGAGTTTTTTTAGCTGTGTCCATAACTTTTCAACATGTTGGTTCAGATTTTCAATAGAAGACGAATTATCGATGATAAGCGAAGTTAGTTGCTTCTTTTTTTCTATTGGCATTTGCATAGTTAGTGTTTTTTCCGCTTCTTCGTGATTCAGGCCGTCGCGATGGATTAAGCGTTGTACCTGAATTTCGGGCGGGGCATAGACCAGGATTACCAGATCAAATCTATCATGCAGTCGAGATTCAAAAAGTAGAGGTATGTCAAAAATAGTAATTTGCCATGGGTTTTTTGTGATTTGTTCAGTCCACTGGCTTTCCATTTTCCGGATTATTTCCGGGTGTGTTATGGTGTTTATTATGGATCGGAGTTCAGGGTTTTGCACTATGGCCTTGCGTAATTCGGTCCTTTTTATGTTCCCGGCGGTATCAAAATAATCCTGAGGCAGCACCTCTTTCAGTTTTTTCCAGCATTGGGTTCCCGGTCGGACTATTTCCCTCGCGATTTTATCGGCGTCTATGATATAAGCTCCTTTTGCTTGAAGCATTTTTGAAACAGTGCTCTTGCCCGTTGCTATTCCCCCGGTAAGAGCGATTTTGGGAGGCATAGCCCTTGTAATGGAGTTGGCTTTGCGTTCTGGCGTTGCAGTATCCATTGTGCTTTATCACCCGAATTTACGAAAGCTTGTTACTACAATAAAGAGTGTTAAAACGGCAATAGAAAGAGCCAATAGGCTGAAACTTTTTGGCACTTCCCACCTGTTTTTGATTGATAATTCTGTTCCCCCTCAGGCAACCGAGGAAATCGGTGCAATGATGAATAGCATTTACTTCGATAAATCGTCTTCTCACGGTTGGTCTTTTCATCCATTGGGTAGAAATACTGGATATGGTGCAGGTCATAATTTTGCAATTAACAGGCACGATTTCAAGTATCATGTTATCTTGAATCCGGACGTTTATGTTCAGAGTAATAGCTTTGCGGTGTGTTGGCAATGTTGTGAAACAGACGAAAAAATCGTTCTAATAACCCCTCGTGTTTGCTTTCCTGATGGTAGCCCTCAGTTTTTGCTGCGACGGGACCCAACCCTTTTTGATATCGCTTTAAGATTCGTCGGGATTTTCATCCCTTCCATAAGAGGCCTTAAGCGATACCGTAGATATGAATGTCAGGACCTTAACCTCCAGGAAGAGAAAAAAGGTGTTTTTCCCGTTACCGGTTGTTGCATGTGGTGTCGTACTGAAGCATTAAGGATTGCCGAAGGCTTTGATGAAAGATTCTTCTTGTATTACGAAGACTATGACCTTTCACGGAGACTTGCTCAAATAGGTGACACTCTCTATTTACCCTCTTTTATGGTGGTGCACGATTGGGAACGTCAGATGGCAAAGAACGTCCGCCTCATGTACCTAAACGTGAGGTCTGCCATTAAGTATTTTCAAAAGTGGGGTTGGAAGCTTTTTTAAAACAACTTTCCTATCTTTCTAAAACCGTACCAGTAAAGCACACTACCTAAAACTAAAACACCTGCAAAATATTGCCACAAATCAATAAAGCTTGTGCCTCTAAAGAAAATACTTTCACATCCTTCGATATAATACCTAAGCGGCGAGAGCAATGAGAGCTTTTCTAAAATAGGATGCATTGCATACACGGGCGTCCAAGCGCCGCTTAAAAATATCAAAGGCATCATGATTAGCATAGAAAGCTGAGCTGTTTGCATCATGCCTTCTGAGACGGAAGCAATAAATAACCCAATGCCCGCGCTTGTAAAGGCATAAAAAAATGTTAAAAGCAGGAACGCAAAAAAAGAGCCATTCATAGGGATATTAAATGTGCTAAACAGCACGAGACCTACTGTAATTACAACTCCTGCCATAATGATAATAATTTGAGATAAACTCTTGGCAAGTATAACTATTTTTGGATCTACAGGCATTAAAAGCATAATGTCCCAAGTGCCTTCTTCCTTTTCCCTTACGAAAACCACGGCTGGCAATAGTATTGAGAGCATCGTAACTACAGACAGAAGCTCAACCAAAGCCATGAAATAGCGTTCGTCTGAATTAGGATTAAAAAGCTTATGGATATCTATATCAATCGGTATGTTTAGTTTGGAAAAATTAAGAACGATATTTTGTAGGTAACTTAAGGTTATAAAGCTTTGAGATGCCGCTGTTGCGTCAAGTAAGACATCTATGGTGGCTTTTTTGTGCTTTCTGTAATTCTTCTCAAAATCTTGGTCAAATACAATCCCAACCATTATTTCCTTATTAAAAATTGCTTCACTCAACTGTTTTTGTGACAAAAATCTTTTAGGCGCTACAAATTCAGGTTCATGGAGATGAAATAGTATCTTTTGAGATATGCCACCACCTGTATAATCGACATACCCTACGGAAACATTCTTTGGCTCTATCTGCATACCGCTACCAGCTATGTAAACGTCGACTGTAAAAGAATATAAGACAACAGCTACTAGACCCCAAGAACGCAAAAAATCTAAAAGCTCTTTCGCTACAATGGAGAGAAATGCTTTTATCATTTTTTCAATTCCTTTTTCAGAAGAAACCAACCAAGGTTTAAAAGAACGCAAGCAAAACCCATAAGTATTATCAGGTAAAGCACAATCTTTTTAGAACTCAAGCCTTGACCGATGAGAAAGGTATCGTAAGCAATGTGATTATAATACATCACAGGGAACATATGCGCTTCAATGTACGATTCGCGACTCATAGAAGAAATTGGCAAGATTATGCCAGAGTATAAAAATCCTGGCAAAATAGTGATTATCACGGTTAAAACCAGTGCAACAATTTGTGAGCGAGTCACAATGGAGACCAGCAGACCAACTGAAAGACTAACTAAAACGTATAACTCGCTGGAAAACCAGTATAAGGCAAAACTTCCACGAAATGGAACCCTAAACAGATAAACGGCGATAAGGAAAAGAATGAGGACGCTAACAGAATGTAAGAGGAATGGTGGAATTAATTTTGCGATAAGGAAATCCTCTTTATTTATAGATGAAGCATAAAAGTTGAAAATAGTTCCTTTTTCTTTTTCTTTAACGATCAAAAGAGCTGTTAGAATTGCGGGTGAAACAAACAAAGCAAGTCCTATCAAACCCGGCACGATTGCATCCTCATCTCGCATTGCTTGGTTAAACAAGCTTCTTGGATTAATGGCTATTATGTTCGTACTAAAGGTTGGGTACCTTTGTGCATAGTTTTGTAGGTAGTTTATAATGACGCTTTCTATGTAGTTTTCAATCGTATGGGCTCTATTTGGAAAAGAGCCATCGATAAATATAGCTATATCTATTTTCTGGGCCTTAATAAGCCGCTTTTCGAAAGAAGTCGGTATGATTATAATAGCATCCTTTTTGGCTTGTTTTATGAGTTTAAGTGCTTTACTCTCACTGATATTTGCTTCGGTTGTATTAAAGTATTTTGAGTGTTTGAATTTTTCTACCAGTTCTCCCGAAAGCTTGCTCTGGTCATTGTCTATAATTAGAATTCTTGAATGTGTTACCTCCATTCGTATGCCGTATCCAAAAAGCACAAGAATCGTTAGGGGAAGCGCATAAACTGTAAAGATCATGCGAGTTCGCATTAGTTCTTTGAACTCTTTCAAGGTATATGCCTTGATAACACCTATATTCAATTTGCCTCCTTGTAATACTCTAAAAATATCTCCTCGAAATTATTGGCATTCGGATGTTTTTTATAAAAATTTTCTACTATATCGTCTGCTACCTTCCTACCGTCCTTTAACAAAACCACCCTATCGCAATATTCTGCCTCGCTCATATAATGGGTTGTAATCAATATGGAAATACCCCATTTTTCCTTTAATAATCTTAACAACTGCCAAAGTTGGTACCTTGCAATCACATCTACCCCAGAAGTAGGTTCATCCAAAAACAAAACAACAGGCTCGTGGATAATGGCTGCAGCAATAGAAAATCTCTGGTTTATGCCAAGCGGTAAATCCTTGGGCATGGCATCTAAATAATCTGAGAATCCAAGTTCTTCTGCATATCTTTCAATACGTTTTAAAGTCTCATGAGTTGGGATTTGATGTATATTTGCAAAATAGATGAGATTTTCCCTAACGCTCATATTTTTATACAGGGCAAAATGTTGGCTAACGTAACCAATCTTCGATTTTAGCTTCTGACGATCCCTGCCGCTTCTTATCGGCTGAGATAACAGAGTTAATTCACCACCGTCGATCGGATAAAGCCCCAAAAGCATCTTTATGAATGTTGTTTTGCCAGCACCGTTTGCACCAAACAACCCTAAAATCTCATTTCTTTTCAATTTAATATCTATTCTATCGTTCGCTACGAAGCTTCCAAATTTCTTTGTTAATTGCTTTGCCTCCATTACGATAGGTGGAATATCTAGAGGCTCTTTCCTTTGACTGACGGAAATTTCTGGCAGCTTCTTCCTATTTTTTAAGGCACTTACAAAGAAAAGCCCTTCAAGGGTTGGCTCCTTGTGCTTTGATTTCAATGGCTTTAAACTGTATGTTGTATCGTATAATTCTAAGCAATCTTCACTTTCACAAGGCGTTTTTTCATAAGTGTTTCCACGCACAGTATTTATAAGCTCTTTTGAGCTACCCCTTGCTATAATTCCATTATCTTCAAAGAGTAACAGTTTATCCATTTTCGATGCCTCTTGCATATATGCCGTGCTCACTATTACTATTGTGCCTTCTTCCTTTCTAATACTATCCAATATTTCCCAAAGCTCCAATCTGCTCAATGGGTCAACACCGGTTGTTGGCTCATCAAGAAGAAGCAACTTGGGTTTATGTATAAGGGCGCAGATTAGCGACAATTTTTGTTTCATACCACCTGAGAGATGTCCCGCCTCCCTTTCTGTGAATCTTGACAAACCCGCCATGTGCAAAAGCTTTTGTTTGTATGCTTTAAAATTTTTATCCATTATGAGGTTGCGAATACTGGCAAAAAAGTTCAGATGTTCTTCAACTGTTAATGTATCGTACAAAATCAATCCAAGGCCCTGAGGCATAAAACCCATATGTTTTTTAACCTTTTCTGCTTCTTTTGGTGAATGATATGCATATTTATCGAAGATTATTTCCCCTTCAAATTTAACAACACCAGCTATGGCATGCATTAGAGAACTTTTACCTGTGCCATCTGCACCAATAAAACCAATAATATCTCCCTCATTGGCTTCAAACGACGCTTCTTTTATGCCTACCTTGTTGCCCTTGTATAAAACGGTAACTTTGTTAACTTCTAAATAAGCCATATTTAAATCGGTGGAATATCGTTCAATGATTTTGGTAGACCTTTGCCATCTATGGTTATAACACCTATAGCTGGTATACCAAGCTTAAGGAGCGGATTCACTTTTAGGGGCTTTAGGTGAACGGCATAAACACGCTGAATTCTATCACTCCTCACATTTACCTCTTTTGGTGTGAACTCAGCTTTCTGAGCAATCCTAACGACCCTGGCAGGTATAGGTTTATCTGGGTAGGCATCGAGAAATATCTCGGCCTTATCTCCAATTTTTATCTTGCCATTTGTTATTGTATCAACAAAAACTTTAAGATATAGAGAGTGCGGATCAATGAGCGTTGCTATTGTATATCCCGAAGGTGCCACCTCACCTTTATTTGCTATTTTTTCAACTACATATCCATCTATCGGCGATTTTATAACCATTTCAGCAAGTATTGCTTCAATCTCACTAAGTGACGCTTTGTACGCCTTAATTTGTTTTTTCAGGGCTTCTATGTTGCTTTTTAATGCATCAATCTTCTTCTGTGCTGCTATTTGGTCTTCTAGCGTAATTTTCGCAATCTCTACGGCTTTGCTAGCTGTTTCTAATTCTTTATTTAAGGCGTTTAAGCTTTTTATATCGCTATCCAATTGAAGTTTGACAAGCTCCAGCTTTCTTTTTTCTATAGCTTTATTCTCAAAAAGATTTTTGTACCTTAAATAATCCCTTCTATCCTGCTCAAGCTTAAGCCTCAATTTGTTTATATTGTCAACTAACTTCTGTCTGTTAAATTGAGATATTTCTACGTTCAATCTGGCTCTCTTAATAGCATTTGGAATTGTCTTACACGCAATATCAAGTTCGTAGACTTTTGACTTTAGCTGGCTTTGAAGCATCTTTATCTGATTTTCAATATGTCTTTTCTTATCCTGGTATTCTTTACTATCCAGTATGGCCACGATTGTGCCCTTTTTTATGGGCTGACCGTCGTTAACGTAAATATTTTTAATTCTGCCTGAGTACTTTACGTTTAGGTTTATCAAGTCACCATCTATCCTACCGACTGCTGCAACTAAGTTAGGTGGCAATTCTTTTGGATTTAGTTTTCTATATATAAAAAATATGGCTATTGAGAGCAAAGCAAGAAACAAGATTAAGGAACTGTATTTTTTCAGGATTTTTGACATTTCTCCCTCCGGTCAAGTCCCAAATTTCTTGTGAAAAGATAGCCAGCCATATAAATTAGCAAACCTTCTTTAACCCTTCTTTATTACAAAGCTTTTCCTTAACCGTCCAATCTTTCTTAATCGCAGACGATCACTAGGGTATTATATATTGCCAACCTCAGTTAATCATTCAAGATCGGATTGGTGAGAGGAAGGGAGTTGGTCCGACGACTTCGGAACAAAAACTTCTAAGCTTTCGGGCTATTTCGAAGTCGATAGGATTTTTGAATGGTGGGCCCACCTGGCCTCGAACCAGGGACCTACCGGTTATGAGCCGGTGGCTCTACCAACTGAGCTATGGGCCCACAGGCAAGATAAATATACTACTGAGCTTCTGCAAAAGTCAATTCTATTTGATGTTGGGTTGTTCGAAAAATCTTTACCGGCTGTTGTTTTCAGTCATGGCATGGATAGATGGTAGTTCTATTATCTTCGGCCGTATGAAAATAAAAAGCTCTTTATTCTCGCTCTGAATAGAACGATTGCGGAATAAATTGCCGAATATGGGTATAGATGCGAGCCCGGGCACGCGACTCCTTGTTTGACTTTCATCTTTTTCCAAAATTCCACCCAGAACCACCACTGCACCGTCATCTACCAAGAGCTCTGTTTTGATGTCGCTCGTCCTTATGGGTGGTTCTTCCCCAGTCTCCCAAGTCATGGGCGAATCCTTTTTTATAGAAATCTTCATGTCTACCCGGCCATCAGGCGTTATTATGGGTGTTACTGTCATTCGTAATTCTGCTCTCTTGAACTCTGTAATTGTGTTGCCTGCTTCGTCTAAGGTTTTATACGGGATATCCATACCCTGACTTATAGTAGCCTCACTATTGTTCATGGTATGTACTTTTGGAGCCGATATAATCTTTGCGAGGCTTTTGTTCACGCCGGCCTTTAGCATGAAGTCAAGATTAAAAGCGCTTTGGCCTTTTAAAAGCCCCCACGTTAGTCCCAATATGCCAGTATTAGTGGTAACAGGTGTGTTTATCTCAAAATGTGGTCTGAATCTGTGATTTCCCTGATTTTCATAGGAAAAACTCCAAGTTACTCCTAAGCTTTTTAAATAACTTCGAGCAATCTCGACTATCTTAGCATCAAGCAACACCTGATCTGTTGGCTTATCCAATGCGGCAATAAGCTTTTTGGCTTCCTCGATTCTCGGCCTATAGTCGGTAAAAATAATTGTCCTCGTTCTTGTATCAACATCGATCTTGCCATCATCACTTTTTATCGCTTCATCTATTTGATCTTTTAGCTTTTCTATGTCACCATAATTAACCACGAGATAGGCTGTCTCCATGGGTCCCATATTACGTCTTTTTCTGGATAGTTCAGCCTGTTTTTCAATTAAATCCTTTCGCTTTTCTATTAGTTTTTCCTGCTCTTCCAACTCTTTTCTTAATTTATCCTTTCTTGCCACTCGTATAACATTTCCATGTTTCTCCATTCCAAGATCGTTGGCTTTTAGAATCATATCAAAAATCTGATCCCACGGCACATTTTCCACTCTTAAAGTCACCGACCCTTTAACATCCTGGTCTATTATTATGTTCATGTTTACTATTTCTGCCAATAGCCTTATAACGTTTTTTAAGTTGGCATCGACAAGGTCCAGGCTTATGGGTTTGCCGGTATAAATTTTCCTTGCGAAGGGGCTTTCGATAGCTTCTGTAGATTCTTCGCCGGGCAAGGGTCCCAGGCTTTTTAACAGGTTTTCCAGTTCCTGAATATCCGGTTTCAGATCCACAACGGGTGTCAGGCTTGCCCCGCCGGGTTCGGAGGTAGCTTGGGGAACCAATGGGTCATCATCTTTGAATCTTATCTCGATTTGTATGCGTTTGTCATCTTTTTTGGAAACGTAGCTACTCCATGAGCGAGTCAATCTGCCAGCTACCAGTATGCCGCTGTCTTGTCTTTCCAGCTTGATCCTTGGGATAAACCTGGAAAGCGTTGGTACGGAAGCGACGGAGGTTTTCATATTGACACCGTGCAAAAAAAGCTTGAAGTTGCGATGGTTTTTATCGGGCAAGAATTCAAAAGCTTTTATGTCCTCGGTTGTGCTCATTTCAATTCTGACAGTAGATGGACCCGTGTCTTTAATATGGATTTTCTCCAGGTCAGCGTAAACAACGGATGTTCCGAATAGCAAGGCAGTGAAAAATGCTCTCAAAAATAGCCCTTTAGCCGATCCTTGCATATTTTTGCTCCCCCAGCCTCGGTATTATTTTTCAGCATAATCCATTTATTCCTACCTTTTTCTTTTCTTTTTGCCCTTGGAGGTAGCTTTTACACGTTCAATCTCTTCTGGTGTAAGGAACCTGTATGTTTCAAGGGTTGTTCTAACTTCCAGAAGATGCCTTGATTGTGCTTTTGATTTCTGGCGAGTCATCTCAAGAGATTTTACCCTTATGACTCTTGGCAGGTTAGCAAGTTTCGTAAAGAAAATTCCGAAGTTATGATAACTGCCCGCCAAACGTAACTTTATCCCGATGACTGCGTAGAAATCTCGAGTTTCCTCTTTTTTCGGTTCGAACAAAAGTTGTTGTAAACCCGAATCAGATCTGAGCTGAGTTATCTGGTATAGCAATGTTGGAATTTCTTTTGCTTGAGGAAAGTATCTGCTGATTTCTTCAAATTCACTTTCCAACATCGCAATTTGCTCTTGAAATTTTTCGTAGTTACGCTTCGTCATTTTCAATTTTGCAATACGCTTGTGCAGGTTTTCTATGTCGCGATTCAAGTTGTCAATCTTTTGAACGGTCTTCTGATAACCGAAGTACCAGTAACCACCTCCGATGAGAGCCACGGTTAAAACCAATACGAGGATTTTACGAGCTGGCGAGAGGGTCTTTAGGTTTTCTTCTATTCTGTCTCTCAGCTGGTTTACTTGTATGGTCAATGCCATTATCCTTTACAGCGCTCCCTTCTTTACATACCTTTTTCTGCCATCAGAATGCTTGAATAAGGTTTAACCGGAAAGTTCATTTCGAATTGTTTTAAACCAACACCATGGTACACTTTGGTTTCCGTTCGCACCAGATTAACCATGTCTTTACCAACATAAGGTGTACTCTCCAGAGATCTTATAAACTCAACCACCGATTCATCGTTTTTCGCATAACCCCTTATGGTTGCTTTGTTGTCAGCGAAAGTCAGTCTTTCGATCCAAACTTTGCCTTCGGGTACTTCAAGGGTCAGCAATGCTAGGAGCCTAACGACGTTGTCTCTATCTCTGACCAGTTGAGCAACAATAGCTTTTTTACGATCTAGTTCTGCTTTTTTCTTCTCGAAGTTTTTCAATAGCTTTTCGTACTTTGCGTACATTTTGGCTTCTCTGTTTAGCCGGGCTTTTTCCTGTTCGAGTTTGTTTATTTTCCCCGTCTGTGTCCAGTGGATATACCCGGCGCATCCAATGACTAGCACAACTGTTCCGACATAAAGCCAGAACTGCCACATTAAACTTGGGGGTTTCCTCAACTCTTCACGCAGCAGATTTATGCGTATCATAGCTTTTTGTCTCCCGTGCGTCTCATGGCAATGCCAAAGCAAACCGCCATTTGAGGTCCCACGGCTTGAACATAATCTGGATCGATTGCTTTTTTCAGCCTAACTTTTTCCAATGGATTCAAGATCCTGCACGGGACACTCATCTCTTCTTCTATCATCTCGTCCAGGCCACTTGCACAAGCAGGGCCACCGGATGCATAGATCAGATCTATTGAGTCAACACCTTGCATACTTACAAAATATTCTACATTGTGTTTGATTTCGCTTAGCCACTGGCTAAAAACGAACTTAACGATATCTGCTACATCATGTTCGTCTATGTTGATGTTATCCGGTTTTTCACCCCGGATTATTGAAGTAGCCGAATAATGGTCAAGTCCCAGATTATCACCGAGTTGGAATATTATCTCCTCGACACCGCTACTAACTGTGCGAAAAAAAACAGGCGTTCCGTCGTGAATAATTACAATATTTATCTTTGAATGACCAAAGTCTAAAAGGACAATTGTTTGTTCAGGATCGGGCGGCCCATAGGCTGCCTCGAAGGCATTGTATAGGGCAAAGTAGTCGATATCCACAATAGAAACTTTAATACCTGTTCTCTCTACTATTTCCCTGAAATCCGTCAAGATTGCTTTTTTGACGCACGCTAAGATTATCGAACTTGTCCCAGATTCTTTGTCGGTCGTGGTGGAAAGCATGTCACAATCGAAGAATATTTCCTCAAGGGGATAGTGTAAATACTCCCCGGCATGTGACACTATATAATCGTAGACTGCGTCCTTTTCCACACCTTCCAGCTGTATAATATCGACGATTGCTTCGCGACCTGGTACAGCAAATGCGGCTGGAGTTTTCTTGAATTCTAGGTTATCCCACAAATTTCTGAGGGTTTTGGATACTGCATTAATGTCGGAGAGGATTCCGTTATGAAATGAGCCAGGCGGCAAATCCGCAACACCCATTTTTTCCAGCGCGTAAGTTTTGCCTGCTCGTTTTAAATACATCGCCTTAATACTACCACAGCCGATGTCAATACCTACAACGTCAGATTGTCGCCGCAGAGAAAGGATGCTCATTTCCAAACCCATACCAGTTTTTATGGTTGCATCCACCATAATTTTGAGCCCCAAACAACTGCTTCTACCAATAACCGTGATTGAGATGATAGTCAACCTTGAGTTCTGATATTATCAAAAAGTAACTTAATTGTTCCTTGGAACATGTGATTCGATCACTGGAAGCGTGACATAATGGGGTTCCAATGTGCCGTTGGTTGCAATAACTAGATGTCGTATTAAATAAAGGTGACTCTGACTGTGAAGAGCAAACGGCTTTGTCCAATCCCATAAAGAGGAGGTAGGCACTATGACGAAAGGCTATGCTGAAGGAAAATACTTTGGCGTGATTATGCTGATCTTGATTTTTTTAGTATTATCCTCAATCTTGTGTATTGCCGGAGACAAAGTGGGCATTCACGAAAACATGGGAGGCTGGGAGCGGGGTGGCAAGTATGATTCGCTTTACAAACCCGAAGAACGTGAAAAATTCAAGGGAGTGGTAGTGGACATTAGAAAAGTTGTGCCTCTTCCGGGGATGTATCCAGGAGTTGCGATCGTTGTCAGGGATAGAGACGGCGAAGAAGTGCTAGTGCATCTGGGACCAAGGTGGTTCATTAATCCGGCCAGGATGGGAATACGAAAGGGTGATAAAGTCAAGGTTTACGGCGTTTGGGCTGAAATTGACGACCAAGATGTTTTTATAGCCAGCAAGATAAAAAAAGGAGACCATTTTCAGTTCAAGGTTAGAAGGACGAGGGATGGTATGCCTTACTGGGCCATGAGCCCTGATGAGCTTGCCAAAGAAAAAGAGGACAACCAAGAGTCATAAACAAACGTCAAAGATTTGTAATGCTACCCTTGAGATTCTTTAGAATAGCCTTGATGAAAGTTTAATGAAGAATCTGACTTAAAAAGAGTTTTGTACGTTCATGCCTTGGGATCGAAAAAAACTCTTCGGGAGGATTACTTTCGACTATAACACCTCCGTCCATGAACATAACCCGGTGTGCCACCTTTTTCGCAAACCCCATTTCATGCGTTACTACAATCATGGTCATGCCTTCTTGAGCCAGTTCGATCATAACATCAAGCACTTCCTTTATCATTTCCGGATCAAGGGCCGATGTTGGCTCGTCGAAAAGCATGATTTTAGGGGACATACATAGACTGCGTGCAATTGCAACACGCTGTTGTTGTCCCCCCGATAATTGTCCGGGATACTTATGAGCCTGGTCGGCTATGTGTACTTTTTCGAGAAAATGCATTGCTATTTCTTCGGCTTCTTTCTTAGGCATTTTCCGAACCCAAATAGGGCCTAGGGTCAAATTCTCGAGTACCGTCAGGTGAGGGAAAAGATTAAAGTGCTGAAAAACCATTCCCACTTCAGATCGGATTTTTTCTATGTTCTTCACATTGTTTGTGAGTTCTATACCGTCTACAATTATTTTTCCTTTTTGGTGTTCTTCCAATCTGTTGATGCAACGTATAAGGGTGGATTTACCGGAACCTGATGGTCCACATATTACTATACGTTCTCCCCTGTGGACATGGAGATTTATTCCTTTTAAAACATGAAAACTTCCGAACCACTTATGAAGGTCGATAATTTCAACGATAATGTTCTTATCATGTGAATAAGCCATAGACGTCTCGCCTCCGTTCTTTACCTTTCTATGTTAAGCTCTCTTTCCAACTTTCGGCTGGTTTGGGACATGGAAAAGCATCCGAGAAAATACAAAACGGCCAGAAAAATGTAAGCTTCCCTGCTGAAGCCCATCCAGTGAGGGTCGGAAAGCACCGTCTGGGTTGTTTTCAGCACATCGTAAAGTGCTATTATAACAACAAGAGATGTGTCCTTAAATGCCGAAATCAGAACGCTAACAGTAGGGGGTATCACGATTTTCAAGGCCTGAGGCAAAACGACAAGGCGCATGGTTTGATAGTAGTTCAGGCCGAGAGACGCGGCAGCTTCGTATTGTCCTTTAGGAATAGCCTGTAATCCCCCGCGAACTACCTCTGCAATATACGCGGCCGTGAAAAGTATTATCGCCACCTGCGCTCGAAGAATCTTGCTTATCGTGATTCCCTCAGGTAAAAAAAGAGGAAAGATTATGGAGCCCATAAAGAGCAAGCTGATAAGAGGGACACCTCGTATTAGTTCTATATAAACTATGCTTAACACCTTGACTGCCGGCATTTTTGATTGCCTTCCCAGCGCCAGAATTACCCCAAGAGGATAAGCAGCCGTTAGGCCGAAGACGGACAGAAGGAGTGTAAGAGGAAGGCCACTCCATTTTGTGCTTTCAACCGAAGTAAGGCCGAATATGCCACCCTTCATGAGGATTGCCATTATCGTGAGGCCCACACCCCAATAATAGATTAACCTTCGGTTCCACCGGTGGCGTTCTTTGCTGTAATAGAGGAGTCCAAATAGAACGAGCATTGCAACTAGTGGCCGCCACTGTTGGTCGTAAGGGAAAAAACCGAAAAGAATAAATCGGATGTTTTTAGTAATTACAGACCAGCAGGCACCGTCTATGTTTCTGCACATCTGAGGGGGAGTAAACCAAGCGGAGTCTAAAAACGCCCATTTAACAAAGGGAGGAATTGTTTTCCATAAATAATAAAGGGTGATAATGGTCAAAAAGGAATTTAATTTGGTACTAAAGAGATTTTTTTTAAGCCATCCAGCAATAGTTGTATCAGATATTGGGGGTTTTACTTCGGCTCCTTTCTCCATTTCCTTATCACCGTTCCACCAGTTTTACCTTTTTGTTATACCAGTTCATGAAAGCAGACGTGGACAGGCTGAAAGTTAGATATACCAGCATAATTAATGCTACGCCTTCTATTGCCTGGCCCGTTTGATTTATAGTTGTGTTGGCTACCGAGACAAAATCCGGATAACCAATTGCCACGGCAAGCGAGCTGTTCTTTGTTAGGTTTAGCATTTGACTTGTCAGGGGAGGAACGATCACTCGTAGAGCCTGAGGCAATACCACCAGTCTAAGCACCTGAGCATGTGAAAGGCCAAGAGCCAGAGCTGCTTCCCACTGGCCTTTACTCACCGATTGGATACCGGCCCGAACTATTTCGGCTACAAAGGCAGAAGTGTAGAGAACAAGTCCCAATAGCAAAGCCATGAATTCCGGCGATAAAGATGCACCTCCGGTAAAGTTAAAACCTCTAATTTTGGGCACATCCATCATTATTGGTGCTCCAAACGCAATCCAAACAGCAACAGGAAAGCCGATGACCATTGCCAGAGATACTCTAAATAGTGGAAATGTTTTGCCTGTAGCTTCTTGCCTTTTCCTTGCCCATTTTCTCAGCAGCCAAATCCCAATACATGTTATTCCAAGCATGGTCAGAGCGTACCCATAGGCAGGGTGGTATTCTAATCGTGGGAAGATAATTCCACGGTTACAAAGATATACGCCCTTTATTGGAGATATTGCATGCCTAGGGGGTGGTAAATTTTCGTAAAATATAGCATACCAGAAAAAAAGCTGAAGCAGAACCGGGATATCCTGCATGACTTCAATGTAGGTGGCTGCCAGTTTCGACACCAGCCAATTGCTGCTCAGCCTTGCTATTCCAATAAAAGTGCCGAGAATTACTGTTACTACAATTCCTATGAAGGACACCTTCAGCGTATTGAGTGCCCCGACAAAAAGCGCTTTTGCATATGTATCGGAAGAACTATAAGGAATAGGAGACTCACCGATTTCAAAAGAAGCAGGCTTATGTAAAAATCCAAACCCTGTCGCAATTTTTTGTTTATGCAGATTTTCAATGGTGTTCGATGCAAGATACCAGACTATAACCCCTACAATGAGAAGTACCAGAATTTGAAAAAAGATAGCTCGCTTTTTAGTATCGAGCCAGAAGGGCACGCTTTCTTCTCTAACCGTCTCTATTTCGATGCTTTGCTTGCTGACGGCAATCACCCCCCATTAATTTTAATAGTATCGGGGGATTTTATTCCCCCGATATGTACTCTTCAGCAGAATGGATTAACGGAATGGAGCCGCATACATCAACCCCCCCCTGTGTCCACAGAGCGTTAAGCCCTCTTGGTAATCCCAGGGGAGTTTTAGGGCCTACATTACGCTCGAATATTTCTCCATAATTCCCTACCTGTTTAATAATATTGTAGGCCCACTTATCATCTAGCCCTAGTGCACTCCCAAGTCCTGGTGTAACTCCGAGAAACCTCTGAATTGCTGGGTCCTGACTTTTCAACATTTCATCTACATTTTTAGAGGTGATACCAAACTCTTCCGCTTGAATAAGGGCCATTACCGTCCAGTTTACAATGTCGAACCACTGATCATCTCCATGACGTACAACGGGAGCGAGAGGTTCTTTTGATATGATTTCCGGTAGAATCACATAATCGTCCGGGTTGGGAGCAACTGCGCGATGTGCGGCCAATTGAGACGTGTCAGATGTTAGAACATCACATCGTCCGGAGAAAAAGGCTTTGTTAAGTTCCGTAGCTTGCTCAATAACAACTGGTTTCCACTTCATGTTATTTTTTTTGAAGAAGTCGGCGGCGTTAAGCTCTGTAGTGGTTCCGGGTAGAACACAAACAGTCGCTCCGTCAAGCTCCTTGGCGCTTTTGACTCCTAGTTTTTTATGCACCATAAAACCTTGACCGTCATAGAAATTTACATGGGCGAAGTTTAGTCCGTTTACAGTATCGCGGGTGAGTGTGTGAGTAGTATTTCGACAGAGGACATCCACTTCTTTGGACTGCAAAGCAGGCAAACGCTGAACTGCCGTAAGGGGTACGAATTTGACTTTGCTAGCGTCTCCAAATATTGCAGCAGCTATGGCTCTGGCAGTATCAACATCCAAGCCTCTCCACACACCCTTTTCATCGGGCATACTGAAACCGAAAACGCTACCATTTACTCCTGCGATCAGATAACCTCTGGCTTTCACATCATCAAGAGTTCCCGCCTGTACGGCGGAAATGCTCAGAAATAATACACCTGCAATTGCTATTAATCGCCACATTTGGTCAAGTCCCAAATTTCCTGTAAAAAGGGTTATTGGAATCACTGGCTAACAGACCTCTCCTAATTTCTGCTCATTTTCGATTTCGTCCGTAATTCCTAATTCTTTTCTCAAACGATCCAAAT
>Ga0190313_1000412_pt1 | contig 25767 bp, 22 predicted proteins | sample 4870071011_MG_FD_169989 | JGI IMG/M metagenome (GOLD analysis project Ga0190313, IMG submission 169989) | Hydrothermal vent sediment bacterial communities from Southern Trench, Guaymas Basin, Mexico - 4870-07-10-11_MG | ecosystem: Environmental > Aquatic > Marine > Hydrothermal vents > Sediment ... | reverse complement strand
CATCATCTTCCACGCTTACACTCCCATCCTCGTGTATCACAACATGTATATTTTTGCAGTATCCAGCAACCGCCTCGTCTATGCTGTTGTCCACAACTTCAAATATCAGGTGATGTAGTCCCCTCTCGTCGGTGCTTCCGATATACATTCCCGGACGCTTTCTCACCGCTATGTGATCTTCCAGAACCTGAATTTTATCTGCTGTATATTCCATCTTAAACCCATAAGAGGAATTGGTAATAAATGTTTTTGTATGGGTTTTTAAGATATTACAGCTCTATTCTGATTTTCAAATCATCTACAATTTTGGATAATAGAGTTCGCCTACATTTGGCTTTGCTATGATGCAGTAAATTTTAATAGATTTTAAATATATCACTTTGTTGTGGTTAGAATGAAGTTTAGGGTATATGTGGATACATCTGTACTGGGCGGCGTTTATGATGAAGAATTCAAAGAGTGGTCAACCAAGTTGATTGATGAATTTAAGGAAGGGATAAAAATAGCAGTGATTTCAGATCTTACCTTAAGAGAACTTGAAGATGCGCCGCAGAAAGTAAGAAAAGTTTTAGAAGAAATACCCAATAAAAACAAAGAGTATGTGGTGCTGAATGAAGAGGCAAGAAAGCTTGCAGAATACTACATTAAAGAGGGGATAGTTTCTGAGAAGTATTTGGTTGATGCGCAACATATAGCAATAGCTACGGTCTATAAAGTGGATGTCCTTGTTAGCTGGAATTTCAAGCATATAGTAAATTTACAAAAGATAAAGCAATATAATGCAATAAACCTTAAGTATGGGTATACCTTATTAGAAATTAGAAGTCCAAGGGAGGTGATAATAGTATGAAGGATAAAGAATTTGATTGCGTAAAAATTATGCGAAATATAAGGGAAAAATTAAGTAAGATATATCGTGATGTAAATGCTGAGATAGAGGAATTGAAGAAAATCCGAGAAAAATATGGAATTCGTGAGTAAAATAATATGACTCTGCGGAGCCAAGCACATATCCGCTGTTTTCTAAATCAAATGTATTATTTTTACATCCTCCCCTTTTCCGCGGAGTTTTTCGCCCATACTTTTTGCGTGAGCCTCACCTACAAAAACAACGATTTTTTGATATTTATTACGAAGTTCAATTACTCTGGAGATCATATAATCCTCCCTCTCATCTATTAGTATTTTTGCCAAGGAAGGAAAAGATTTTCTGAACTCCTCAAGTACGGATTCAGCGTTTTCCGAAACTTCTTTTAAGAAATCCTTAACATCTTCCTTGCTTTTTACTTTCCTACCTAGGATTACACCCGCAAATATCTTGAGTTTTTCTCTCAAAGAAATTTCTCCTATTTTCTGTGCGATCTCCCTTATATCTTTGTCAATGAAATGGACATCCGCCCCTATTTCTCGCGCTTTCTCCACAGCTGCGAGCATATCCCCACCAAGAGGCGCAGCCAATATCTCCGCAATTTTCCGCTGGAATTCGGCCAGTTTCTGGAAGGTTTTTGACGGGGAATAGTTTTCCCCATCGCTGTGTTTCAATGCAATGTACCTATAAATGTCCAGTTCAACACATACAGCCTCGGGCATCTCGTTCTTTAAGATTTCTTCTATTCTATCCTCCAGATTGATTACATGCGCAGTTCCAACGATAACTATCATTCGTACAGGTTAAAAGAAAAATTGTTATTAAATTTTGAGGACACATTTTTTATAAGCATACCTCAATTCTCAGAGATTATGCATTGTGAATGAATGAGCAAAATGAGAAAGATTTATATACTACAATGCTATATACTCCCTCGTATTCAAAATGAATACAACATCATACATCACGCTGCCGCCCCTCCTCCCTTTTTTCTTTTCCCACAAGGTATGCATGTGTAATTCCAATTACTTTTGCTTGGGTGAATGTACCCATAGGAAGTTTTCCCTTGAGTACAACAGGTCTATAGAAGTCTGTTCTGGTGAGCATACTATCCCCTCTGCCTTTTTCCACGACCAAAACATTGAAATCTTTACCCAGCAGTTTTAAATTGTTTTTTAAACCTATCTTCATTACGAGTTTTGTGAGTTCTCTGGAACGCTTTTTTACGATGCTTCCGGGGAGAGGCTTGTAATGGAACGCCTTCGTGCCCGGTCTGGGCGAGAATCTCGTTATATTTACTATATTTGGAGATGTTTTTTTCACAAGATCCATACTTTTTTTAAAGGAATTTTCATCTTCCATGGGATAGCCGACTATTATGTCTGTGGATAGTGTATAATTCTCAAATCTCTCTTTAATCATTTCAACATTGGATATGAAATCGTCCACCGTGTATCTTCTTCCCATATCCTTCAAAACATCATCATCCCCACTTTGAACAGGTATGTGGAAGAATTTGTAAACCTTCTCGTTGTCAAAGGCATCAAGAATCCTTTTGAATTTCTCTGCAGGCTGCGGAGACATCATTCCCACCCTAATGCGGAAATCACCCTCAAGCGATGAAATTTTTTCAACGAGTTCGGCTATGTCAGTGCCTATATCCTTTCCATAATCTCCGGTGTCTTGCGCCGTCAACCTAATTTCTCTGTAGCCCATAGATATAGCCTTCCTCACATAGTTAACAATATAATCAATACTTTTGCTTTTTAGATTTCCACGAGCGAGTTTTGTTATACAATAGGAGCAATTTCCCAAACATCCCTGGGCTATGGGTATAGCAACATCCACTCTATTCAATTTAGGAACGCAAGTGTACGGATTTATTTGAATACCAAGCTCCTCGTATCTACTTTCAAGTTCCACGGATGGTATCCCAATTACATCCAATTCCTCCAACAACTCCGCCCGAGCCAACGGCATACAGCCAATAACCACGACTTTCTTTCCCATAGAAACGAATTCCTTTATTCTTTTCAAAACCTTTCTCTCTGTATGTTCTATTACCACGCAGCTGCCCACTACAACCAAATCCGCATCCTGCGGGGATTCAACAATATCATATCCACTAATCTTATACGCCTCTCTAAGCATAGATGTCTCGGCGAAATTCATCGTGCACCCATACGCCTCCAAATAAACTCTCATTTTCAAAAAGTTTAAAGAAAGAAGTATATAAGGTTTCTCAGGATTGGTCTGATTTGAACTCTCTGTTCTCAATGAAATAGAGATAATACGCTGCAAATAAATCAAAGAAATTCGTGTTTAGCTTTTTTGCAATGTTGTGTAAGTGCTGCTTCAAAGGATAAGAAACATATAACGATGTACTCTTATACTCTTTGATTTTATCTCTGTACTCATTGTAAATTTTCTCTAATTCACCGTACAGATAATCTGCTTGAAGATGATTTATGAGTTTGTAGAGCGACTCTCTATCAACTTGTGCATCTGCGGGCAGTTTAATAGATATGTTAGTGTAGCGCAACTCATCAAACGCTGACACTCTGAAAATTACATAGTGATCTATGTCTTCAATTATAGCCAGATCAACGATATAATAAATATGTGCATCGTCCCATGTCTGTTGAATATATTTCCCGATGTCATCAGGATGGAGAATTTTAATCTCTGCTCCGCAAAGGCATTTACCCTCTGTATTGTGCAATATTCCGCAGCGGCAAAACCACATTTTCTCACCTCATAGACACCACCCAAAAAAGGAAAAATAAATATAAATTTTAGCGGTCATCATCTATATCTACGCTTGCAACTTCTATATAGTTGCTATTACTCTACACAACAAGGTATGCAGCATTCGGAAATTCTCTGGCGCTTTCAATCGGAAAATTTATAAGGAGGTGATGCGTATGTCTAAAAGAGGAAGGAAAAAGGTGGAAAGAGATGGCTGAGCGGGATAGGAATAACCGCCATCGTATGTATACCGATAGGGACAATAGAAATCATAAAGAAGAAGTGGATATGAAAGGAAGTAAGTTGCTCGGATCTATACTTATTGCAATAGGAATAGCCTGCATAATCGCTATGTTTCTATGAAGGCAATAATCTATGCCCATGTATCCACCGAAGAATAAAGGCTATTTGGCTAATTCTTAGACACAGAGATTACTTTCAATCCCACCATGGTCCGATTTCTACGATGGCAGTTATGTAAGTTCAAACTTCGTTAATTTCACACTTTCAATCCCACCATGGTCTGATTTCTACGACATTCCAAATAAAGATTTTAAAGAAGCAGAATGGTATCTTTCAATCCCACCATGGTCTGATTTCTACTCATAGAAATCCGTCTCGCCTGTCATATAATGTTCTACTTTCAATCCCACCATGGTCTGATTTCTACGTTATCGAGAGCCATCTGTGTGGCTTCACTTTGCCATTTGCCCTTTCAATCCCACCATGGTCTGATTTCTACTACAACTACACAACGGAGATAGCGGTTGATTTCATCACCGACTTTCAATCCCACCATGGTCTGATTTCTACACGGAGAGCCACCTGAAAAATGCCCTGTACCACTCATCCACCTTTCAATCCCACCATGGTCTGATTTCTACCGGATATTATGAATTGTGGGTAAGAAGGAAGATGAACCTTTCAATCCCACCATGGTCTGATTTCTACTCAGAGATGTTCAGTTTAACAGGGTTAGATACATAACTTTCAATCCCACCATGGTCTGATTTCTACACTCTTTTGTTATCTTCTCTATATAAGAATGATTTTCCTTTCAATCCCACCATGGTCTGATTTCTACAGGAAAAAGATAATCTTCCCTTCTCCCGCAAAGAGGACACTTTCAATCCCACCATGGTCTGATTTCTACGTGCACATACCATTTCGCTTGCTGCTTGCCGTACTCCTCCTTTCAATCCCACCATAGTCTGATTTCTACGAGCAGGTCAGGGAAAGGATATCGGAATGGTTCCAAACTTTCAATCCCACCATGGTCTGATTTCTACGCTTTGAATCATGTATTCTTATGTTTGATATTACTGTTGCTTTCAATCCCACCATGGTCTGATTTCTACAATATCAGCCCCAGCCGGCGTATGTAAGATATAAAGAACTTTCAATCCCACCATGGTCTGATTTCTACCTTGGTAACTTTGCTACGGCGAAATACTGCAAAGAATAACTTTCAATCCCACCATGGTCTGATTTCTACTTTCTCTTTCTTCTCCACCGCCCTCACCTCACGGGCTCACTTTCAATCCCACCATGGTCTGATTTCTACTCAGTTGAGAGATAAAAACTACACGCTTTACAACAAGACTTTCAATCCCACCATGGTCTGATTTCTACATAAGAAAATCGGCACTTGCACTGATTTTCGGAGTTATACCTTTCAATCCCACCATGGTCTGATTTCTACGCTTGAGGTTAAGGAGTTAAGGCGGGAGAATGAAATCTTGCTTTCAATCCCACCATGGTCTGATTTCTACGTTTTAACATTAAAGGGCTCGAATTCGTATACTTTACCCTTTCAATCCCACCATGGTCTGATTTCTACGATTTTGAGAGCAGTTATAGCAAGCAATACAGCAACGCCCTTTCAATCCCACCATGGTCTGATTTCTACAGTAAAAAGTATGTTTGCCCTTACTGCGGTTCTGAGGTTGCTTTCAATCCCACCATGGTCTGATTTCTACCAAGCGGATAATTGAATTTAAGTTAATAAATTTTCTTGTTGGAAGAGTAGAATAAGCTCACATTTAAATAAATGTTCTGAAATTCTGTGTCAGATCTCGGGTAGCGCCATGAGTATTTAAAGATCTGACGCAAAAAGTAACAACATTATGTTTTTAAATAACAATAAGATTTGTAAGTGGCTTCTCCTAATCAAAATTTATATTTACCCATTCTCTAATTATCCTCCCATGCCTAGGATAGGAGTTATTGGAGGTTCAGGTATATATGGAATATTTGAGCCGATGGAATCGTTGAAGGTCCACACTCCTTACGGGGTGCCCAGTGATGATGTGCAGATAGGAAAACTCGGTGATATTGAAATAGCTTTTATACCTCGTCATGGAAGGGGTCATAGAATACCGCCGCACCGTGTGAATTACCGCGCCAACATATACGCGCTAAAATCCTTGGGCGTTGAGAGGATTGTGGCAGTTAGTGCAGTTGGTTCTCTTCGTGAAGATTATCGTCCGGGAGACATAGTTATTGTTGACCAGTATATAGATTTCACAAAGAAAAGGGACTACACTTTCTACGACGGACCGAAGGTTGTGCATATATCTACGGCGGATCCTTTTTGTCCTGAACTGAGGGAAATATTCATAAATGTATGCAAGGAGCAAGGTATAGAATGTAAGGAATCGGGAACATATGTATGTATAGAGGGTCCGAGATTTTCAACGAGGGCGGAATCAAAGATGTTCAGACAGTTCGCGGATATAATAGGTATGACATTGGTTCCCGAGGTCCAACTGGCTAGGGAAATGGAAATGTGCTATGTAACCATAGCCACGATAACCGATTACGATGTATGGGCAGAAAAACCGGTGAGCACGGAAGAAGTGATAAAAGTTATGAAAGAAAATGAGGAGAAAGTCAAAAAAATATTGAGGGTAGGAATACCCAGAATACCGGAGGAAAGAAATTGCCCGTGTAAGGATGCTCTTAAAGGCGCGGTAATTTGAAAATTTTTCCAAATCCCATATCTTCAATTGCTTTACCGAATGGTTTTGATATTATCAGAACATCCTCTTTTCTAAGCCGATAATTTCTCTCCGCTGAGGCAAAAGCCCGTGGGAAATTTTGGAGAACATATAACAGAACCGTTTCCTCCTCAGTTTTTTCCCCTTCTTGTAGAGTTTCCTCAATATATTCCTCTTTCTTTTCCTCCGGCGCTTCAAGTTCCCTTGTCTCTTCTTTTACAACCTCCGCAACCTCTACTTCTTTTTCAAATTTTTCTTCCGCTATTACCTCGCCCATAACGGTATTTTTAAATTTTGAAATTAAATCTTTGAAATCCATATAGAGTTTTTTCTCCTCGGGAGTAAGATTGGTTAAATCCTCATCGCCAGCCCAAGCCATTGTAAAAATTTTCTTTATTCGCATATTAACAAGAGTTTCCAACTGATTCTTACATTTTTTGAGTATTGAAAGGGTATACATCCAATCATCTTCTCTGCCTTCCTCCAAATAACTAATCATCTCTCTGTGTATCCTTTCAAGCGCTTTTTTTGCGATTTGATAGAAATTTGCTTTTAACTTTTCTATCTTTAAATTGTTTCTTTCAGCATGAACAACTTCCGAAATTTGTGTGGGGAAATTTTCAACATCCAAATCCTCATCCATCTTACAACCTAACCGCAAAATGGTATTTTAATATTGTGGATGGCAACACTCAATATGGAATTATCCGAAAGTTATTTATAACTCTCGCCTATTCATCTAACTGAGCCGCGGTAGCTCAGCTAGGGAGAGCGTGCGGCTGAAGACCGCAAGGTCGCCGGTTCGATTCCGGCCCGCGGCATTTGAAAGCAATTTTTAATGAAAGAATGTTAATTGACGAAAAGGAAGGTATTGGGGTAGTTGCCGATATACATCTTGGTATTGAGAAGGAGCTGAGAGAGAAGGGAATAATTGTTGGTGATAAAACTAAAGAACTAGCGAATAAATTATGTACTATGGGAAAAGAACATGGATTGAAAACTCTAATAATTTTAGGCGATTTGAAGCACAAAATATATACAATCACGAGAGATGTTGAAATATTTTTTGAAATTATTACTAAATGCTTTCAAGATATAGTACTTGTTCCTGGAAACCACGATGCTCCGCTGGACGAGATGAAAAAATTTTGCAGAGTGGAAAGTTCGCGGGGAATTAGAATAAGTGAGGTTTTTCTGTGGCATGGCCATACCTGGCCCTCCCGGGAATTTGCTAAAAGCAAAATGGCCTGCTGTGGTCACGCGCATCCAGAAATTGAAATACCTTCCGTTGGTTTTTTGAAAAGAGAACCCTGCTGGCTTGTGTGTGAATTGGATGAATCTTTGCACGAGATCTACAAAAATTTGCCTGAAAAAATTATAGTCATGCCTTCGTTCAATCCTCTTACCGGATATCCTGTCAGTAAAATAAAAGAGATAGATTCACCTGTATTTCGCTATCTCAAAAGATGTCGTGCGATACTGCTAAACGGAACCGAAATCAAGATATAGTGAGGAAAACCTTAAATACTCTGTTTTAATAATACTTTTTACATTGAGCGAAAAAGAATTGCGAAAGTTGATCATAGATGCTATTCGTAGTTCAGGTGTTAAAGTGGAGGAGGTAGAGGGTGAAAGTTATATCATCGTTGAGAAAGAGGGGGAAAAATACATTTCTTTAATAACTCCTGTTTTAAATATTGAAAGACTTAAAACTTTCCATGCGGCCACGAGAAATCTCCCTGGCTACAAAAGGGAAATAATAGTTTACGGCGAGATTAAGGAAAATGCCGATGAGAGGGCAAAACTCTATGGGATTGATATAACAACCCCTCGGGAACTCTGCAGTTTTATTGGAAAATATGTAATAAATAAAATTCTGAGCGGAGAAAAGATTTCTCTGGGAGATGGCGAGGAAAAGATAAATTTAGAGGAATTGGATGTTGAGGCGGAGTGGGAGGAAGAAGAGGAGGAAGAAGAAGTTGTGGATGGCATACCGATTTTTCTTGAAGAGGTTGATGAGAGAGAAGAGGGAGAAATATATCCCATAATAAAGCCATCTTTGCTGAGCAAGATTGATGTTGCAAGTTATTTGCTGGAAAACGGTATAATTTACGCGGAAGTGCCCAAGGAAAGTATAAAATTGGAGTTGGTTCCTTACTATATATTCACTTACTCTGCGAAAATTTATGTTGAAAACGAGGAAACGGTAAAAACTCAGCAGGGATTGGTTTGTATAAATTCTCTCAGTGGAGATGGCCACATTTTGAAAGAAGGTCTCCTTACGGTGAATTCCCTTCCAGATGTTGATAAAAGATACAGCGCGAAGATAGACGATATAACCGCTATGGAATTTGCCAGAGAGATAATAAAAAAGGAGTATACAATGGAGAAGGAAATAACCAGAGAGATGGGAAGCGTAACCGTATTTGAAAAGGTCAAGATGTATCCCAAAAAGATAGATTTAAAACTTGAAAATATATTTTATTATCCCGTCTGGAGGGTGGAGATGATAGGAAGGGAAATAATTGTGGATGGGGTCAGCAGAAAAATACTGAAAAGTTCTTAATAATAAAGCATCTCTTTCTCCATCTCCTTTAGATATTTCACCGAACGCTTGACATCCACGAAGAGGCGGTAACATCTTTCTATGTCTTCCACGGTTATCTCTCCTCTTCCTTTTGCTATTTCCCAAGCTGGGGCAAGTAGCTGTATTGCGTACCGCAAAGAAGTTTCTTTTGCTATTTTCACGAGTTTTTCCAGCGCGTCTTCGCTGAGTTTCACCCCCTCCTTCTCGGCACGAACCTTTATTATCTCTCTTATGTCCCTCTCCTCATACTTCTTTGTGGTTATAACGAGTAATCTGTCAAGGAGGTCTATGGGCATGCCATGTGGGGATTTCACATCCGTACCCCTTATGGTGGTTATTCCCCTGTTAGTGGCGAAGATTACTATTGGACTCAAATCCTGCTCAATCGCTTTATTCAGAAATGCAAATGTTTCTATGTCTAGCATTGAACACTCATCAATGAAAAGCACTCCTGGTATTAGCTCAGCCATGCCCTCTTCAACCCACTTTCTAACTTGAGAATCCACACGGTTTCTGACTTCTTCCGAAATCTCTTTCCTTTCGGGCGCTCCGAAAAGGAGTGAAGTTAGCGAAATCCCAGATTTGGAATGCATTACATCTATGTCGTGAAGAGTCATAGTGTAAACGAATTCTTTCTCTTTAAGAACGCTTCCGGAAGGAATTTCAACGATCTTTTCGCCGCTCAAATCGTAAGAGGATTTCTCGGCTTTCCCGACCTTTATTAATCGCTGCCCTTCTATGTCTATCTGTATAACATCTCCGACTTCAACTCCCTGCTGCACGAGTTGTATAGCGAAGTTTTGATCCATTCTTAGTTTTTTCTTTTCGTCTTTTGTAGCAAGTTTTATAGTGGCTCCACTCGGTATCTTCTGGTACGGATTGAATGGATGCTGTGTCCAGTCAACGCTCATTTCCTCAACCTTGCCTTCGTAAATCTTCCTGACATTATGTATTCTTACTCCTATAGCTCTTCTGAGTGCTTGGGTTAAAAATTCCGTCTTCTTAACCTCGGCACTGAATATCTCGCTTCCTGCTATATGAACGAAGGGCACATCTTCCCCAAGTTCCTTTGCTATTCCTATGGCCAGAGCAGTTTTACCGCTGCCCGGCGGGCCCGCAATCAATATTGCGTTTCCGGCGAATTTTCCTTCTTTTATCATCCTCACGACAATGCCCGCCGCTTCCCTCGCTTCCTCCTGACCTACCATCCCGTCCTTCTTCCACACCGCTTTGAGATTGCTATCCAATCCTAATCCTGATATATGCGCATGTGCCGAAATCCTTTCCCACTCCATATTCCATCACCTCTCTAAACGGTGAATTCAGAGACGGTTATAAAGGTTTAAGCATTTCACACTAAGCAAAATCACTAAAGAAAATATCCTTATATATTCTCTTCCAATACCCCCTTTGGAGGTGAAAAAATGCCCGAGATGGTGTATCCGAAACTGTTCATCCCAGGCCCAACCGAGGTAAGCGATGAAGTTCGTTTAGCGCAAGCGAATAGAGTGATAGGTCACCGCACAAAGGATATGAGCGAACTTTACGGCGGAATAGTTGAGAAGTTGCAAAAACTCTTCAACACAAAGCATCACTGTATGGTTGTGACCTCAAGCGGAACCGGAGTGATGGAAGGTACAATAAGATGTTTGGTCAACAAAACCGTTTTGCATGGGGCATGCGGTGCCTTCGGAAAAAGATGGTATCAGATATCCCTCGCCAACGGAAAGGAGGCGGAAATGGTCTGGGCCGATTGGGGTAAGGCAGTTAAGCCGGAAATGATCGCGGAAAAAATTGAGAAGGGCAAGTATGAGTTGGTTGCCGTAACCCATAACGAAACTTCAACTGGGGTAAGAAATCCGACAGATGAAATTGCCAAGATTGCGAAGGAGAACGATGCACTTATAGCCATAGACGCCGTATCTTCATTAGGCGGAGACCTCATAGATGTTAATAAGTACGATGTTGTTGTATCCTCATCGCAGAAAGCATTCGCTTTACCACCGGGTCTTGCTTTCGCGATAGTGAGCGAAGAAGCCATAGAGAAAGCCAAAAAAGTTGAGAATCGCGGCTACTACTTTGATTTCATAAATCTTCTGAAGAGATACGAAAAGAATAGGCAGCATCCTACCACGCCTGCCGTAACTTTGCTTTACGCTCTGGATGTCCAGCTGGACAAAATGCTGAAAGAAGGGATGCAGGCGAGGTACGAAAGACACAAAAAGATGATGGAAATAGTGCATAGGTGGGTCAAAGACAGGGGATTTGAAGTATTCGCTGAAAAAGGATACGAGAGCGTTACGGTAACTACGATAGAAAACACCCATGGAATATCTGTGAAAGAACTTATAGAGGAATTGGTGAAGAGAGGTCTTAGGATTTCCAACGGTTACGGCGAACTCAAGGAAAAAACATTCAGAATAGCGCATATGGGAGAATTGACACCCGCAGATATAAAAGGCCTCCTCGCCGAAATAGATGAAATACTCAGCAGCAAGGGGGTGTATTGAATGAAGGTAGCGATATGCGACCCAATAGCGAAAGAAGGTGTGGAATTTCTTAAAAGTAAGGGCGTTGAGGTTGTTGATCTCACAGAGATACCCAAGGAGGAAATACCCAAGCATATCGGTGATGTTGACGCCCTTATAGTGAGGAGCGCAACCAAGGTAAGGAAAGAAATGATAGATTCCGCACCGAACCTCAAGGTCATAGGCCGTGCGGGCGTGGGGCTGGATAACATAGATGTGGAATACGCCAAAAGCAAGGGAATTAAAGTTGTTAATACTCCCGGCGCGACGAGTATAAGCGTCGCCGAACTGGCTATAGGATTAATGCTCGCGGTGTACAGAAAAATTGCTTACGGTGATAGGGAAACTCGCGCGGGAAACTGGCCCAAAAAGAAATGCAAGGGCATGGAACTCTACGGAAAAACCGTGGGAATCATAGGCTTCGGTAGGATAGGGAGAGAAGTAGCCCGAAGGATTAGGGCTTTTGGCTGTAAAGCGATATACTATGATGTCCATCGTCCCCCGAGAGAAGTGGAGGAAGAGCTAGGTGTTGAATATAGGGAGTTAGAGGATTTGCTGTGTGAATCGGACATAATAACAATACATGTGCCTCTGACTCCCCAGACGAAACACTTAATAAACGAAGAGAGGATAGCCAAGATGAAGGATGGAGCAATAATAATAAACGCATCCCGTGGTGGAGTAGTGGATGAAGAAGCACTGTACAATGCTCTGAAATCCGGAAAACTTTACGGTGCTGCGCTGGATGTCTACGAAAACGAACCTCTAAAAGAGAGCAAATTGTTTGAACTTGACAACATAGTTCTCACACCTCATATAGGAGCGCAAACCAAAGAAGGACAGAAAAGGGCAGGCGTGGAGATAGCGGAAAAAGTATATGAAGAATTGATGAAGTCATGAGTTAGCAAAAAATTAATTAACTACAAAATCTTAATAACGAAATAGGTGACTCTATAGGAGAGATAATAGTAAAAGTGGTAGTTCCCGATGGCGAGGAGATTGAGTTTAAGGAATTAAGGAAATTATAGAAGAAATAGCAGAATTTTACAACAGGAGAAATCGTATTTTAAAGATTCTTGACGAATTAAGGGGAATGCTTAATACAACCAAATCGTGGAATGAGTTGGAGGCAGAAATTCATGAACAAGGTATTCATTGATAGTTCTATTTTGATTGAAAGTTTTAAGGGAAATGATAAAGCAATTGATATAATAAGACAATTAGTTGAGGAAAGGTATGTGATGTTTATAAATCCCATAGTGTTTAGCGAAGTGATCTACATATCTATTAAATATTGTTAATTTAGCAATTATAGCAATTATATTCTGAATTATGATATGCTACCTAATGATGCACTTATTTTGGCTACAGCTAAGCACTACGGGATTGCAACTCTCGCAACACTTGACAAAGATTTCGCTAAACCAACCCGCTCCGAAAATATAAAAATATTAGGTATTTAAATGGATTTTTTTTAACTTTCAGCGTAGTACTTTTCGTCGTACGGTTCGGGATTAAGACCCTTCCTTGTTCTTATCTTTCTGACTATTTCGTCCTGTAGTTCCCTCGGCACTCTCTCGTATCCGGCAGCCTCAGTAGTCCACAGAACCCTTCCACCTGTTACACTCCTTATGGCCGAGGCAAACCCGAACATTTCCGCTACGGGTGCTTTAGCTATTACCATAGTCTGATAATCCTCCTGCTGCATATCCAGGATTATTCCTCTTCTCTGCGCTATTTCGTGGGTGACAGCACCGACCAACTCGTGAGGCACGGATATGAATACCTTCTGGATTGGCTCTAATAGAACTCTCCCTCCCTGACACATGGCGCCGTATATTGAGTTTCTAACGGCGGGTATTACTTGGGCTGGACCGCGATGTATGCTATCTTCGTGAAGTTTCGCATCAACAAGCTTAACCTTCAAGCCATAACACTTCTCTGCGGCCAATGGACCACGATCCATCGCTTCCACGAACGCCTGCTTTATTAATTCCATCGTTTCGTTCAGATACTGTATACCCCATGTCATATCCAGAAGAACATTCGGGCCGTGTATGGCTTCTATGCCCTTTGCCTCTTCCTTGCTCAAACCCAATTCCTGAAGTTTTTTCGCCAGAGTCTTTTTGTCCTTTATTCTAGTTCCTTGAGGCACTTCGCCGCTCAGTATTCCCTGGACCACATCCTCTTCCAACGGCTCAACCACGAAATAGAAGCGGTTGTGTCTGTTGGGCGATTTACCTTCAAAGGGACCGCCCTGCTTATCCACAGTTTCGCGATAAACCACTATTGGATCCGAGGTTTCCACCTCCAAGTTGAACTCGTTTCTTATTCTGTAGAGAGTTACTTCAAGATGCAGTTCTCCCATACCGCTCATTAAATGCTCTCCAGTTTCTTGGTTTATTTCAACCTGTATGCTCGGATCAGCTTTTGCTATTGTTCTTAGGACTTCTATCAACCTCGGAAGGTCTTTTGTGTGCTTCGCCTCTATGGCTATGGTCACCACGGGCTCCGTATAATGTCTCATAGGTTCAAACGGCTCCATATCAGGAAGGGAGGATATCGTGCTTCCGGCTATGGCATCCCTCAAACCTATTATCGCTGGAATATTTCCCGCGGTAAGTTCCTCTACGGGTATTCTGTCCGCGCCGACCATCATCGCTAGTTGCTGAATTCTATATTTCTTTCCGCTTATTCCCGATATATAAAGTTCCTGACCTCTTTTGAGGGTTCCCGAGAACAGCCTTCCGACGGCAACCTCACCGGCATGGGGGTCTATCACTATCTTGGTGACCATCATAGCCACAGGGCCGTTGGGGTCTGCGTTTATCATGGCTTTTCCTATATCGCTATCCAACTCGCCCTTCCAGATTTTCGGAATTCTATACTTCTGCGCTTCTCTTGGCGATGGTAGGTGCTGTATTACCATATCCAGAACTACCTGATGCAGAGGGGCTTTTTTAGCCAGTTCCTTCTGCCTTCCGGACTTAAGATGCTCATAAATATCCTTGAAAGTTATTCCGGTCCTTTTCATAAAGGGCACACTGATTGCCCAGTTGTGATAAGCCGAGCCGAAAGCCACGCTTCCGTCCTCCACCTTCACCATCCACTTATCCCTGAACTCGGGTTCTGCGTATCTCCTTATAAGTTCATTCACACCCTTTATTATTTTGATAAACTTCTGTTGCATTTGCTCCGCGGTGAGTTCCAATTCGTTTATCAACCTATCAACTTTGTTTATAAATAAAACGGGTTTAACCCTCTCCTTGAGGGCTTGTCTTAGCACAGTTTCCGTCTGAGGCATAACGCCCTCTACCGCGCATACAACTAGTATAACCCCATCCACCGCCCTCATGGCTCTTGTAACATCTCCACCGAAATCCACATGGCCAGGTGTGTCCAAAAGATTTATCAGGTAATTTTCCCCCTGATATTCGTGAACCATGCTGGCAGCGGCTGTGTTTATTGTGATTCCTCTTGCCTGCTCTTGCTCGTCAAAATCCAAAACGAGTTGCTTACCCGCCAGTTCTTCGCTCATCATTCCCGCGCCCGCAATAAGGTTATCGCTGAGGGTTGTCTTACCATGGTCTATGTGCGCCACAGTACCTATATTTCTTATGTGGTCTATTTTGCGCATAATGGCAAGGGCTTTTTTGATATTTTCTTCTTTCCTTCCCAAAGAAATCACCTCGCAGATAATGCGATTCTCTCAATCTCCTCCTTCTTTTGGATGGCATAGCTGTTCATATCATAGTTGGCGGCTTTTATTATCTCATCCGCTAGGCACTCCTCTATGGAGCGGCGGTTCCTAAAACTTTTCTGTACGGCTCCAACCGCTATGTGCCTGAGAGCCAAATCCAGTCGTCTAGAGGGAGAGACATCCACCGCCTTGGGAACGGCAACACCGCCCATTTTGAGACGAGTAGTTTCCTCACGAGGGGCGGCATTTTGCAAAGCATCCACAAAAACCTGAAGGGGATTCTTTTTCGTTCTTTTCTCAATTATTTCAAAAGCCCTTTTAACTACACGATACGCACTCATCTTTTTTCCCGTATATTTCTCGGTTCTCATCATATTATTTATTAATCTTTCAACTATGTTGAGTTCCCTTTTCCCCATATGTTTATGGAAATGTCTCCCATGGGTGTGAAGGGCTATAATCGCTTTCAGGTTTATATACTGCGCCAACCCCGGGTCCTTTATCTCAACCTCGTCGGGATCGTACTTCCCAAAGATCAAATACTTCTCCATTTAACCACCTCATCTCCTTATCTTCTCTCTCCTTCCTCTCACCAATTCAATTAGAGGTATGTTGTTTACCATAACGACTTTGTATCTCACACCCGGAATATCTCCCATTGACCTTCCCATCCTTCCGCCTATACCCTCTATTATCACCTCATCGTGTTCATCTATGAATTTAATTGCCCCGTTTCCGGGAGCGAAAGCAGTTACCACTCTACCGTTCTTTATCAACTGAACCTTTACGCATTTACGAATAGCGGAGTTTGGCTGCCTTGCCTCTAAACCTACTTTCTCTATAACTATACCTCTAGCCATCGGGGAGCCCTCTAAGGGGTCGCTCTTCTCCTTAAGCCTGAGCACTCTCCTCTTGTAGTATCTATCGTTCCATCGGAACTTCTTTCTATCTCGCTTGAGTTTTCTGCCCGCGTACAGACCATTCGCCATATTTACCACCTTTCTCGCCGTGTAATTCGCAGGGGATATAAAAGTTTAACTATCCAGAAAAATATTTCAAAAAATGGATTATTTTCTTCTGAGGACTATGGGAGCGGTGATGACCAGAGGTACAGCGAGGACGAAAAAGTTTATTTCTTTTATATATACATCCACCTGTTGTGAGGGGGTGGTAGTATCCACATAAGTACTGTTGGAGCCTTTGTTGCCCGATGATGTATTTGTGGCATTTACATAAATCAGGTCACCATCATTGTATCCGTTGGGAAGATTAGCCAAATCGTACTGATAAAAACCATTTGAATCCGTATATACAGTTACATTATCTCCGGTAGCCGTATTGGTTATGACGACGGGTGCGTTGGCTAGAGGATTTCCATTCTCATCGTATACATATCCGTATATCACATGGGGTTGTTGGGGTCCTTTGAAAAGTATTTTACTTATGGAATCTCTTTCACCTGTCCAGCCTTGGGTCTCTATAATTATTCTGGAGTCGTTTCCAACGCCGAAGTTCGCGGAAAGTTCAATTTCACTATATCCGGTAGCCACGGCAGCCTCAGATAGATAAAACCATCCTGACTCCCATCTTTCAACCCTCGCTTCCATTACATCGCCATACTTTCCTCTTATCACTATTCTGTAATCCGCACCGATATCTTCATACCGCAAACCGGTAGTTGATAAGCCGTCGGAATCTATGTATATTGTGATTTTTTCTTCGCCGTTTCTTTTCTCTGCTTTTGCACCGAGATGAATACTTACTTTTTTGCCTGCATAATCATCGGGGAAATTTGAAGGAAGTGTTGTGTTTAGCCACATATCATTGCCATAAGGATAGTCCTTTACTCCATCACCATCAACATCGTGGTCGGTGGAGGAATCGCTTACTCCATCGTTGTTGAAATCATCGGGCATAGGGTCAATGTAATCAGGTACTGTATCTTTATCGGAATCAACAGGTGATATGGCTATGGGATTTCCCAAAAGTGCCTGCGAAAAGAATCTTAGATAATAGAAAGATTTACTTCCCTCGCCCGCATAGGAATATCCGGATATATCTGCACTTTTGTCTAGGAATCCATCATCTCCATCTCCAATTATAACTCCCCAATCCCCAAACGCCCCGTCTATTTTGATGTGCTCTGGCGGAGATAGTATATATATTCCTGATGTTTTGTCCACAATCGTGGGAACTATATCTGTGGATTGTACGCTTGCTGAAATTCTTAGAATCTGAGAAGGCACAGCATCATTCCTTATTCTAACATATATATCGTAGGTACCCTGTCCAGCCGGGATATTTATAGTGGACGAGGCATAGCCAAAATCAATTCTCTGTTCCTTGCGGAGCGCGTACCATGTTTCCACGGTGCTGGCTGGAGATACTGATAAGCTTAGGGTACAATTGGAAATACCATCAATTCTATAATTCAATTCGGCGAACTTTTTCTCTCCATTAATGCACCTCATATTCATCGTGATTATTTCAAAGTAAGCATACCCCTTTCCGACGGTGATTATCGGGGTAGAATAGGATACCTTATTATCAAAATCTATATAGAATGCACAATAGCGAATTATTTTTCTTGAAATTGATATTTCCATCTCGTTGCCCCGGAACGCCAATCTCATAATCTTGGCTTTATCCATAGACATATTTCCATATATTCTGTAAAATCCCTGAGTGTATGTTTTTCCGTTGTATCCATCCACCCTTATAACATATGATGCGGAGAAATCATCCGTAACTTTGAAATCTCCCTTCCCATCGTCAAGAAATACCAAGAGTGAGGAATAACCTCTGAACATATTATCTATCTGGAAATAGAGATATGTTGTGGAATCCACAGAAGTGCTTCTCATACCGAATATTCCGAAACCGTAATATTTCTCATTAATCCAATCGTCAAAGTTCCCATCTATTGATATATACGCACTTCCATGTACTGAGAGAAGAAAAACAGGCAGAACTATGAATATAGCGATCAGCAAAGGTATGAGCCATCCGAGGGTAGTGCGGGAAGTTTTCTGCAATCCATAAACCACACCATTGCCATTTACCACTCCCGAATATCCGTTTATATAACCATTAACGAGACCTCTAACTTTTAATCTATATCTTTTTTCTACTTTTTCTTCCCTTTTCTTCTCTTCTCTTATCTCCTCCTTTTCCTCTTCTTCAGATACAACTTCCTCCTCTTTCTCTTCCCTTTTTTTGTGCTTTTCTTTTATGAATTCTGTATATTCACCTCCAAAAAGCCATTTTGCAAGTTCTATTTTTTCTTTGTCTTCCTCATCAATCTCTTCCTTTTCTCTTACCTCCGCCGCTTCCTTTACCTCTTCGCCTCCAACTTCCACCTCTTCCTCAGGTCTTTCGGAAATCTCTTCTTCAGCCTTCGCTTTCACTTCCTCTGTTTTTTCCTCAATCTTTTCCTCTGTTACCGAAGGAATCTCAATCCCCGCGGAAAGTGCAACTTCTTTAGCCATTTTTATTATTTCCTCTAGCTGGGAATCGGTAAGTCCACCAAGAATTTTTTTCAAATCTTCTGGCGATGATTTTGCAATTTTATCTATGGTATCCAAACCAGCATCTCTTAACTTTTTTGCTCTTTTCTTACCAATATAGGGCAGTATCCGAAGGTTCTTGAGATCATATTCATTGTTTTTGTCAACTGTCATAAAGCATTCCTCCATAAATTAATCATCACTTATGGTTATCCATGTAATAAAAGTATATAAACTTTCGCCATCAAATAACAGATAATAGGTATTTGGCGATGTGTTCTGCAATCATAGGTGGAACGGCGTCACCCACTCCCATATATTTGATCTTTTCACTGCCGTAAAACACGAAATCGTTTGGAAAACTCATAAGTATAGCATGCTCCCTTACGCTCAGTCCTCTATCTTCGTAGGGATGTATGAATCTTGAGGTAGCTGTGATTGGCGGAGCAGGCTTTTTAGGATCAATTCTTATCCAGTTTTTAACATATCCCTCTGCTCCTCTGAATTTAATGAGTGACTCTCCATACCTCAAAGTTGAAATTCTTCCTGCGTATTTTTTGGGGATCTTAGGAAACTCGCTGTTCGGTAAATCTGGAGTAAATTTTTGAAGTGCATTGCCCGCGGTCATTTTCTTTTTTGCGGGAGAATGAATTTCAAAATTGCTTATGAAAACTCTCTTTCTAACCGAAGGTAAGCCATACTCTTCACATTTCCAAGAGTGGAAATAGACATCGTAGCAGAACCTTCTGGCTATTTTAATAATCTCACTCTTTACATCCAGAATTCCCGCAACATTCTCCATAACATACGCTATTGGTTTTATCTCCTTAACCACCCGGAAAAATTCCACAACTAAATATCCGATTGAATCTTTGTAAATCCTATCTCTTGGATTTTTCTTCCTGCTTGGGTTTCTTGATGTGAACGGTACGCATGGAGGACCCCCAATAACTACATCAATCTCTCCTACAGCATTTTTTATGTATTTTCCAGAAATCTTTTTTATGTTTTCTATTATAAGGAATGTATCAGGAAAATTTTTGGCGTAAGTTTCTGCAATTTTTGGAAAACTCTCAACGGCGGCGGAAATTTTGAAACCCGCTATTTTGAAACCAAGAGAAAAACCTCCCGCTCCAGCGAACAAATCAACGACACGGATATCCATACTAAGGTTCTCTAAACTAACCAAGAATATTTTAACTTTTTGCAAAAAGTATTTATACTCGCATAAAGATTACTCCGATGGTGATGGTTATGAAGACATGGCGATTTCTTGCGGTTATAGCCATAATATGTATTTTGATAATTCCTGCAGGCTTTACAAGCGGAAAAGCAAACAATTCAGCGAGATTTTTTATTAACTCAAAAACAGCCGATCGGCAGGTATATGATATAAGAGCTTTATTTGATAGAACGCTTTTGGGCGATGATTATCCTTACGATATAGACACTATAAAAAATATGACTCTTCAGGATTTGAATTGGACTGTGAAGGATATAGATGGGGATGGAAACGCGACTTGGTATATAAACTACACAACGCCCGGCGGCGAGAATAAAACGATAACGGTGATAGAAGGTACATTTGGCGGAAAGGATGCGTTGGGTGGTGATACATACACCATGGTTCCGCGGGAATACCTTATGCAGGGAGATGTGAATCATACTAAAACTATACATCTTTTACATGGCGCTATACTCCTCCTGCCTGACGGATATCCCAATTGCACGGGCTTGGGCTACGGAATTTTTGTGAATACCCATGAGGTTCCATCACTTCAAGACCCTATGTTTAGGGCTATAGCCATGGCCGTTGTAGACACATACGACACTCCCATTCTTCTTGCCGGAGAATTTGAACAGAACTGGGAATCATTTAACTACACTGGGGGTCAGGATACCATAACTTTCCCTTCGCTTTTAACTGTTCTTTACAGTAAAAATATAACTGCAGATACCCTCAAAATGTTCTACATATATCCGCTGATAAGAATGAATCTTATGGCCCATACCCTTTTCTATCGTCTTGTTGAGCAGTATGGCGGAAATCTTGATTACGGAATAATGAGTGAAGGAGCGTCCAAACAGGGATACGCAAGATGGATGGTGGCGATGCTGGATGATAGGGTAAAGGTGGCGGAATGCGATTGGATGCAGATAGAAGATATATATAATTCAACTCGTAGATATCTCTGGGATTGGGGAAGGCCGCCTATAGACAACAGTACGGGATGGGCGAACTACTCCAATCAGATTGAAACTCTTATGTCCAATCTCGGAGATTACATTGAAATAGGGATGAAATCCAACGATCCCAAAATGAATCTGGTTTATGAGATATGGGACATATACCACCAGGCGCATTTGCTCAAAAACAAGTCTTTTATGATAACGATCACCGGGAGTGCTGGTATGGGCGGATACAAAAATGGAGAGTATGAAACGGATCACGATGGTACATATTTCCCTATAGGCGCGGAAACGAACTTTCTGAAAAAACTTACATCTGTGGGTGTAGAGTGGAGATACGGAAGGGACCCTGCTTGTATAGGTTCGCCTTCTGCACCGGATCTTCAAGAAAGCAGGATGATACAGAATTTGTTTGCTTCGGCTGATATGCTTATGCTTGGCGATCCAACTAAATGGCCCAAGGTTGAGAATGTGAGCGTATCGCTGACCGATATAAATGTAACGCATCAATATATGAATATAACCGCTACGATAAAATATCCTCAGAGCAATATGAGTGTTATACTGTGGTACGCTGCCAACAGCGATAGAAGGTGGAATGACCCGGAGCACACCTCTGGCATATACAAATGGACAAACATAAGTATGGTGAAGGTGGATAACACAACATATCGTGCATCCGTGATAATAAGGAAAGACCTGATGTACGGGTACTGGGTTGAGTGCTCGGTTCCGGGTAGAGAACTACCTATAATAGGACCCAGCAGGTGGTACGATGCCTCGCCTATAGAAGTGGTGCATGAATACCCCCATGTGGCAGAGGGAATAACGGATTTCTACATAAAAAATGTTACATTGAGCACCGATAACCCTCAGCCCGGAGATGATGTATACATAAACATCACGGTGTACGCCGATCGTGTTGGAATATGGTTTGATGGTGGTTATGCCTTGCCAGAATTACCTCATATAAGGGTTAAACTTATCATAGATGGAAATGTCGTCGGAGAGAAGGAGATATCAATAGTGAAGGAGGTAAATGTTTCCTTTGTGTGGACGGCGACCACCGAGGGATATCACAACGCAACGGTCATCGTGGATTCCGATAATGTATTAACCGAGTTCAGGGAGGACAACAACAAATATGATTTTCTGATACCCGTTGGAAATGTTCCAGAAATCGGTGCAGTAGCAGTTGTATTCCTTGCGATGATGATCACTGCGGAAGCATCACTAGTCCGCTTTAGAAAAATTATTTTTTGATTGAAAGAACAACAAATTTTTTATCATTTATTTTTAGTGGAATCAACTCTCCTTTCAGAAGATTTTTCTTCTTTTTTGATGTTTTGGAAATTGTGATCTCTACCTGCATATTTTTCTCCGTTGAAAGTGCTTCCTGAACTTTTTTGGCGATGGAATCTCCGAGAAGCTCAGATACTGATTTTTGGATAACCTGCGCTTCGTTAAGTCCAAGCATATCCAATTTTCCACCGGCATATCTGACCTTTTCATCTTCACCAACGACGAAGAAGGCAGTATCTTGAAGAAATATCTGACAGAGTGAACGCATAATATCTATTGTCTCCTGCTGATTTTCTCTCAAAGTAACTTCTTCAGTAATATCCCTCGCCATAACCATCCCGTACTTTTCCCCGTTCATTTTAATAAGAATCGCTGTTGCTTCAAAAAACCTACTTCCTTGCCGAGTATTTGCTTTTATTGTAACCTTTTCGGATTTGCCTGTTGTGAAAAGAAGCATTTTCTTGTTTTTTACATAGTTTATGTACTCTTCAGGAACAAATTCCCAGAATTTTTTGCCTATTATGTCATCTTCTTTGAGACCTCTGCTTTCAATCATGTACTTGTTTATATATACTATTTCATCCTCTTTGTTTATGAGCATAATATAGATTGGAACATTTTCTATAAGAAGACGGTATCTTTTTTCGCTTTCCTCAAGCCTTCTGCGCATCAAATACTCTTTGGTTACATCGTAAATAATAATAAAAATCCCCCGATCTCCTTCTTCAAAAATTGTGGGCACTGATACTATATGTATGTACTTTAAGGATTCGTTGATTTGGTAAGGAATATAGTTTAAACAAGTTTCTTTTCCCTGCAACGCACCTTGCAAGGCATTTAGTAAATCACTTCTATCTTTAAAGAGAGGTATTTCCTTTATGTTTTTTCCAACGAGTTTATCATGACCTATAATTTCTTTGGCTTTATTGTTTGCTTGAATAATCTTGAAGTCAGAATCGCAAACAATTATACCATCATTTATGAAATCAATAATTCCTTGTATGGGTATTCGGTGAGAAATACAAAAAACTTTTGCGGGACCAACACTTCTCATCTCAATTCTCCCCAACGCCATAAGAATATCTAAGTACTTAGATATGGTATTCCTAGAAATACCTGTTTTTTCTGCAAGTGTTTTAATGGTAACTCCCTCAGGGTACTCTCTCAACACTTTCATTATCTTTCTTACTATTTGCTCCTTTATGGGATATGAATTTGCCATATGCTGGTGGTAGAATTATTCGTATTATTTAAAACTAACTCAATGTATACAAATATTACATTCTGCGTGCCAACACTTTTTTATATGCCACTGTCGGAAACAGAACGCAGGCGATAAGAGCAAGAGAAAAGGCAAGGAGATAAAAATTCTCCGTGATATCTTTTATTTCAACAAAATTTTCTGTATTTTTTATGGTATGTATATATTCATATTTTTTTCCTCCATAAAACACTATTATTTTGAAATTATCTCCTATTTTTGCATCCGTTGGGCCTTCAAGTTTAAGTGAGAAAACATCGTGTTGCTCAACAATAAAAGTTTTTCCATTTATTTCTATATAAATCTCTTTTATTTTTACTCCGCTTATGATCACAGTTCCGTTTATCCATATTGGATATGTTATGCTTATAATTTTGTAGGCGTGGGCATAAAGTGAGTTGTTGATGAACCCATAGATATCAATTCTGTACTTCCCATAATTCCCTAAATAAACACTAACGGTAGAGCTATTTGTAGATAGGTTATAGATTAGAGCATCATTACTTGATATATATATCTCATAATGCGTGAAATTATTTTCGTTTATATGCATATTCGCTGTAAAATTGCTCACCGTAATGGAAACATTTATCGGAAAACTTTTGCACTCCGAGGAATATAGATTCTTAAGGAAAAAATACCATCCGGAATCCGCGGAAAAAGAACACACGCGATAGTAAGGGTCTACAACCAATTTTGGAGTGTATATTGATAACCCGTGAGCATTATTTACATCATTTCCGTAAGAATATACCGTATAGTTCAAAATCCATGATTCCACGATGGTTATGAACTTTTCAGAGATCTTTTTTAGATGTACATCACCGCTATTTATAATATTTTCTAGTAAATCTATCAAATCCCCGTTTGTCATTGCTTCATAAGATTCGGTATTTTTCAGCGAATTTTTGAGGGTGTCCGTTAGTAAGGGTAGAGATTCATTAAGACTTTTTATGTAGTTTCTGAATTTTTCAAAATCTTCCGAGAATTTAGTTATGTTGTACGAAGCCATAACGCAACTTTTCGCTACTGGATTATCGTTCAACCATCTGCGATAACTATCCACTATGATCTTGGCGAATATTTCTGGGTTGAGTTTCCCAACACCGTTCAGATTTTCAAAAACTAAATCATAGGGAAGGCCATCCCCTACTATATCGTTCTCTGCCGCCACAGCATAATTACAAATATTTCTTATAGCGTATAGAGTTTCAACACTCCCCATCCTGCACGCATCAAATATTATTACATCGGCCTTTACATTTTCAAATATATCCTCTATCTTGTCTAAGGGAAGCAGCTTGCCTTTGTCGTCAAAAACGCCTTTGTAAAAAGCCCCATGACCCCAGAAATCCACCGCGAGATGCCGTGATGGATATTTTTCCACAAGATTTTCAAGAATACCTCTGAGAGCGAACGGATCCGAAAAATCTACCTCTCCCAATCTTTCTATGATGGGAGACCTTATAGTGGCATCTTTCCCAGCATAATCCTTCTTTATTTTATAAAGAACTGTATCGTTATCGCCGCGGGTATCCAAAAGAACGAAAATGTTCATCCGTTCGGTGGAACCAACAACCTCCATTTCATTTATGTCCTGTATATGGTACAGATAATCAGCTAAATTATTATCGGCGCACATAAAAACCACGAAGTTCCATTCCGTTACGCTGGCTGCTCTAATACTTCCAAGAGCAGCGAGAGACTGCGTGAATAATAGTAAGGTGAACAATATAATTCTTAATTTCATTTCTGGGATTGTGAGTTTTTATTTTTAATAAACTTTGCGGTTAACGAAAGTTTTATGCTTCTGGTATTAATAATCCTACTGCCACGATGATGAGTTCAGCCTTGGCTGATCATGATGAATGACGGGCGAACTGAGTGGTAAAGTTTTTATCTTCAAATTTTTTCCCATAATTCAATGCCAACGGGTTTTGATATCCTCTCATACGATAAAAAACTTCAAAAATACTGGGTTTACAGAACTCTTGCGGGTATAGTTGATATATCTTTAATATTCTTTCCGACATATATAATTTCATTACTTTTTTCAATGTCTCTCATTCCAACAGTAT
>Ga0190313_1000411_pt1 | contig 25778 bp, 25 predicted proteins | sample 4870071011_MG_FD_169989 | JGI IMG/M metagenome (GOLD analysis project Ga0190313, IMG submission 169989) | Hydrothermal vent sediment bacterial communities from Southern Trench, Guaymas Basin, Mexico - 4870-07-10-11_MG | ecosystem: Environmental > Aquatic > Marine > Hydrothermal vents > Sediment ... | reverse complement strand
TTCTTCAACGGAGGATTGCTTGTTGTTCCAAAGTAGATGTCATATGTTAGACTGTCTCCATCTGGATCACTGCAGCTCCATGAGAGTGTCACATTGATCGGTACATCTGTAGCATTATTCACTGGATTTGGATCGCTCGGCGTGCTAGGCGGATGATTCTCTTCCTTCACAAATACCGCTACAACTCTCTTGGGAGAGACAATCTTTATGGAAATTGGATTTTGCGTATACCTTGCACCATTTATCTCCCAATGATCAAACTCATAACCACTGTAGGCTGTTGCTCGCACACTTATCATCTGATCCTTGGTGTAATATCCATCACTCTTGTCTACTCTCCCTCCACCTTGAACCTGAAAGTCCACCCAGTAGCTAACATCCATGTACCCTGTGTATGTCTTGCTTGAGCTTATATAAACATTCCTTGGATTGCTTCTGCTTCCATCATCCCATCTGTCAAACACATATCTTGTGTCGTTCCCTGATACCCATGTGCTTTTGTCTTTATACTGTGGCGATATAACCTCTATGGTGTGCCATCCTTCTTCAACTGACACTGTCTTGGGTGATGTGTAGCTCTTCCCATCTATCTTTATCGAAAGACCATCATCAGGTGATGTCTTAACTGTAAGAGAATATTCTTCTCCTTTACAGATTACTTGCATTTCCTCAGCTGATATAAGTTTATTGTTTTCTGAACCATATATAGCTACTATCTGAGCTTTCACATTGTACACACCAGGTTTGTCATATCTCCAGGTAGCCAATAGGTAATAATCACCATCGTAGCGTTCATCCTTTATGATGTCCCATTTTCCATCACCATTAAAATCCCACATTGTTTTACTATAAGAGGCACCTTCACCGCCATTTATTCCCAATTTTAGCAGATATCTAGCATTGACACCTGGTTGAACTTTATCAAGGATTTCTATACGCTTGATGTTATAGTATCCTATATTTTGACAATAGATCCAAGGCACATCAGGTTTATCTTCACCACAAAGTATTCTTAATCTCACCCCAAGCATTGTACCTTCATCTATGCCTGTTATTATAGAAATAATGGCTCTTATAAATTTTTTAATCCCCTCTCTAATCAAATCTATATACTTTTCGGGATCAACACCCAAAGGTTTGATTATCCTTGCGATTCTATAGATCATTTCCCATGTGAACTCTGCCAATAGGCGTGATGAGACCTCTTGAAAAGCATCCAAAACATCTTCTAAATTCGATGCACGCATTAGCTTATAGAAAAAGTTTATCACTTCAACATAGTATAAATCATCAAAAAGACTGACTAAAGCATTGAAAATTTCCACGCTATGATATTTTATTTCGTCCACAAACTCGCCGATATCCATCCCAAACGCTTGTGCAACAACAGATCCTACATCAATCACTGTTATTACCCAGTTCCAGATCAATGCGCCCAAATTGATCGTTCTAAATTTCTTAGATATGTTTTCATTAACTCCTTCCAATTCCACTTTTCCTGGCCCAAGGAAATAGTATATACCCTTAGGTTTAAAGAAAGGGTCTATAAAGTGGGAAGTCATCAGAGTTGTTTCTGAGGGTTTAAATCCACGAAATATGGAAAAATCACTACTGTGAACAATACCAAGAAATGTTCCATCGGATAATGCAGCGAAGTAGTAAAGAGGGCAATAATTTTCTATATCCTCGATGTAGTGTTCCCCGTATCTGACATTTATCCGAGCTGGCCAAGGGTCTGGATAGGGGAAGCTTTTCGCATTTAAATTCGAAGGTAAAATCTTTTTCAAGATATCTATGATCTTTTCGATCAGGATAGTATCTTCCCATATATCATAATTTTTCTGCTTAAAATGCGACATGTAAATACTCACTGCTTCTGAAAACTCCGGCAAAAGAATGACACGGGATAATAGCTCCTCAATATCATCTTTCCTTGTAAGATTCCAGCCCAGCACCTGTATTATCTTTACCACGATTGCTTTTACAGTTTCTTCGGAGTTAACTTGTATGACCGGCTTGTCGCCCTTTGAGCTATTCCCAGAGTAAATCCACATAGCCACCGTTCTTCCATCAAGTGTTTCAAGGGAACCTACCAATGATTTATTTTCAATAACCCTTGTGACAAAATTCCTATCAATGACAGGAACAATTTCAACAGAGGATATAGATCGCATGATATCGTCGCTAAGAGGTAACTCCACTGAACCTGAAACAATATTTTTTTCCTCCAGGACTATTGGTTCTAGCCTTACGTCTGTAACATTTATCAAGACAGTGTCTTGCTCTACTTGCTTCACTCTGATATCCTCAAAGCGAATCTCATAACCTTTTTTTATGAACTCCAAAGATATGGTATCGATATTCTCATCTATTGATATATGAATTTCGAAGAAACCATCATCATCTGTGAAAAATCTATAATTTTTTAGAAGATTCCCTAGACTATCTTCTATTTTGCACACTACTAGTACATCTGATAATTCCTCATTTGTACTGTAATCCTTAACAACGCCTTGGATTATGAAAGTCTGAGGGGATATAGCGCTATTTGTGGAAGGAGCACATGACCAAAGGATGAGGAGGGCACCTGAGAGGAATAGCAACAAAAAAAGAAACTTTTTCATTTGTATTCCCCCCCACGGCTATATGATGTCATTGGTATATTACCATATTATTTACGAATATGTCAAACAAAAGTAGAAACAGTGTAAAATAGAATGGAGGAATAAAAACAAAAATTGATACTTTATCTTTGTTAATTTTTTACATTTTAGAAATTTTTGATCGGGTGCAACATTTTCGAGTTAAACCTGTCCTTTCTGGGAAAGATTGTGAAAGCCGTAATTTCTTATATGGCGAATGATAGGTAGCCTCATAAACTGGCATTCACACCACTTCCTTGAACATTCATCGAAGGGCAAAAGATCCTCCGCTCTTTTCGAAATCCACGCATGATGTTGTGGATGGGAAATTCGAAATGGTAGCTGATTCAGATATAGGAGGGAATATAAAAAGCCCCTTTCGGGGCTTGGCGGAGGCGGTGGGACTCGAACCCACACGGGGGCTTGACCCCCACCGGTTTTCAAGACCGGCTCCTTAGCCAGTTCGGACACGCCTCCAAGGGTAAATTATAAAATATAGGGGTTATCTTATCAAGTTATTCAGGGTGTGTTTCAAAAATATGCTAGGTTGTTCGGTGATCGAGGTTCGAGGGTCGGTGTTGAGGTAAAGGGTATAGAGAATGGAGTATGGGGTGCAGGGTATAGAGTAAAGCACTTCACCCTAATCTCTAGTCCCTATACCCTAACCACCGACCAGTGAACACCGGATCCTGAATACCGATGAGTGATCACCGAACATTGAATTTTGAAACAGCCCTAGTTCGGGTAAATAAAAAGGCGGGCCGACTAGCCCACCTTTTCTATCTTCAAACAACCTCCATCACCTTGGTTTGACCCATCTTATAACTATTGGGGCCGCTATGTAGAGGGAAGAGTATGTTCCAACGATGGTACCTATCACCATACCGAAAGCGAAGGGTTTTATAACTTTCCCGGCGAACAGAAACAGCATGAAGACGACCATGAAAGTGGTTAAAGACGTGTTTATAGTTCTCACGATGACCTCGTTTATGCTTTGATTCACTATGGATTCGATGCTTCTTCCCCTGTACCTTTTCATGTTCTCCCTTATTCTATCGCAGACAACGATCGTATCGTTCAGGGAGTAACCTATCAGAGTCAAAAGCGCAGCCACAGCGGGAACATTTATCTCGTAGCCTGAAAGTGAGAAGAACCCCAGGGTTATCATAACATCGTGAATGAGAGCAACGATCGCTCCAACACCGAAAACGAAGTTGAATCTTATTGTTATATAAAGAAGTATCACTATAGTCGCAACGATTATAGCCGTCCACGTTCCCCTCTTGATCTCCTCAGCCGCCGTTCCCCCCGTTTCACTGAAGGAGGCGATTTCTCCTTTCACGTTCGCTTTTCTTAGAGCATCGTTTATAGCCTCGGTTACTCTTCCCTTCTCCTTCGCTTCGTATATCTTGGAAACCACTATGGAAAATTTCGATATGTTTGGGGGATCACCCAGGGATTTCACTCTTGTTATCCTGGCCATAGTGAATTCTTCACCAAGGGGTGTCACGATCTTCCTCACCTGAGCTTCCGTGAAGTTAGGGTCTTCTATTCTGATGATTATTTCAGATCCTCCTGTGAATTCGACTCCAAGGTTGAAACCTTTCGAAAATATGGAAACAAGAGAGAGAATGATGAGTACGAGTGAAAGCGTTATGAAGATCCTTCTCTTCCCAACGAAGTCGATCTGTTTCTTCATCTGCTACTCCCCCTCTCCACAGCTTCTCTCGGGATCTTTATAAGGCCTGCGAAGGTGTTCAGCATCAATCTGCTGAAAACTAGGTTCACGAACATACTGCCAAGAACACCGATTATGAGAGTTATAGCAAATCCCCTTATAGTCCCCGTTCCGAAGTAGTATAGTATGAGACCTGCAAGGATAGTCGTCACGTTGGCATCCACTATGGTGACAGTCGATCTATCGAATCCTGCAGCAATGGCAGTTTTCACAGGCTTTCCCGACCTGAGTTCTTCCTTTATTCTTTCGTATATGATCACGTTGCCATCGACAGTTGTTCCGATCGTCAGGATGATACCTGCTATTCCGGGAAGGGTCAGTATGATCCTACCTGCAGCCAGAACTCCAAGGAGAAGGAACGTGTTGTATAAAAGGGCTAAATCCGCCACAACTCCCATTATTCTGTAATATGCCACCATGTATATCAGAACGAGGATCAATCCCCAGATACCCGCTTTTAGTGAAGCATCGATGATATCTTTTCCAAGAAGTGGTGCCACCCAACCTGCAGAGACCTTCACGAGTTTTGCAGGAAGAGCGCCGCTTCTCAGAATTGCCGCAAGGTCTTTCGCTTCTTGAAGGGAAAAATTCCCCGTTATCTCTGCCCTCCCGTCTGGTATCACAGAGATCACGTAACCTGCAAATTGCACGATGTTGTCCAGAACGATTGCAAGCCTCTTGTTCGGCGGAGCTGCGGCTGTTTCTGGAACGACCAGAGCCTGTGTTATCTTCTTGAAGACGTTGGCATACTCCTTTGCAAGCTCAAAATTCACTTTGTAGCCATATCTTCCAGGCCGTGTGTCTACTGCCGGGACGGCAGAGACGATCTTGGGAGATACAAGGACCAAATCTTTCCTACCAAGAATCTCTTTTCTCACAAGGTACCATTTCCCATCCCTTCCCTTAAGCCATTCCGCTTTGTATCTTCTCGCTTCTGAAGTTAGTGCTGGATCCTTCATCGGATCTTTCTCCTGCGTGTCGTCCAGAACCTGGGCAAAATACAGAATACCTGTAGATCCGATGAGCTTTTCGGCTTGAACCGTATCGGTAGCCTCTGGTATCTCAACTACTATATAAGATTTGTCCTCTCTAAAAACCTTCCTCAAGGTCGCTTCGGTATACCCGGCTGCGTCCAATCTGTTTCTGAGGACAGTCCAGACGTCATCGACCACATCGGAAGGGTTTTCCACCCCTTCTTCCACCTTAACAAGGTATTCGATTCTTGCCCCACCTTTTATATCCAGACCAAGGTGTATATTCGAAAATATCCTGCCGATACCACTATATGGCTTTCTTTGAGGCCAGAGAAGGGCGATGAAAGCTAGGACTATCACCGCAAGCACTACGAACAATCTTATACGGTCACCTCTCATGGTTTCCTACCTCCTCATTCCCCTGTCTTTTCTGCCTTTTCCTTAGTCTCTTTCTCTTTCATGACGTTCGCGATCGCTCTTTTAGTTATTTCGAGTTCAGTAGCAGTCGCTGTCTTTATCTTAACCGTGTCCTTCCTTATATCTATAATCTTTCCCACGATTCCTCCCACCGTAACAACTATGTCCCCTCTTCTCAAAGCACTTATCATTCTCTGGAAATCCTTTTCCTTTTTTCTCTGGGGGAGTATTATGAGGAAGTAGAACATCAAGAAGAATACCAGAAGAAGGAATACCATGCTGAGCCATGAAGAACCTGCAGTCGGTGCTGTTCCAGATGGACTTCCATTCGCTCCTGGAGGGCCACTGTAAAGAATCGTTGGCATTAAGCTTACCTCCCTTCAAAAATATTTTTTCCAAATCGAGGAATGATTATACCAGAAATTCTTCAACTTGTTCTTTCACTTTTTTCACATCCTCAGAAATTGCCTCTTTCAATTCTTCGAGCGATCTGAATTTCTTTTCTGGCCTTAAAAATTTGATGAGGTCCATTTTCAGAAATCTTCCGTAAAGATCCCCATCGAAGTCCAGTATATGAACTTCGTATTTCACATTCTCACCACCTATCGTCGGTCTTGTTCCGATGTTTGCAACTCCAACCTTCTCCTCACCCCAAGGGAGTGTAACTTTCGCAGAGTAAACACCGAATCTGGGAATAACTAGAAACTCATGACCCCTGTCGATGTTAGCAGTTGGAAATCCTATTCTGTGGCCGAGCCCCGTGTCTCTGTAAACTTTACCGGTTATTCTGAAAGGTCTTCCCAAGAATCTTGCGGCTTCTTCCATCTTTCCTTCCCTCACCAGTCTCCTTATGACAGAACTGCTGACTCTCTTCCCATCGATCTTCACATCTCTGGCAACGGCGAGTTCTATATTGGAATCTTTACAGAGTTTTTCAAGGAGATTCACATCTCCCTCTCCATCTTTTCCAAACCTGAAGTCTTCCCCAACTACCAGTCCAACGACTTCTCTCCTCTCTATCCATTCTTTGAAGAAAATACGAGGATCCAGATCTTTGACTTCGATCAGATCTAATGTCTCCACCATGTCTATCCTTTCCTGGAGGATTGAGATCCTCTCGGTAACAGATGTTATCAATCCGTCAAAATTCTGTCTGTAATAATCCATAGGATAGAGGATAGTTAAAACCAGTGTTTTTGCTTTCTTCCTTCTTCCCATATCTATCAACATTTTCAGAATCGTTTCATGACCTACATGCACACCGTCGAAGACCCCTATACTCATCACGATCATTCTCATCTCTCCTTGAAAACTTTGTAGAGTTTCGCTACCCTTTCGTTCCTTCCTTGTTTTTTCAAAGTTTCCAGAAATTTCGAGCTTCTTTCGGATATTGCTATCGCTATCAGGTTACCCCCGTCATCGATCAAGCGAACGATATCCCCCTTTTTGAAGACACCTTCTACCCTCGAAACACCCTCTAGGAAAAGTTGTGCTCCATTCAGAATTCTGTCTACCCAGTCTTCAGTTACGATCAGGGCTGGAAGCCATTTAAGGGTCTCGTTAAGAGGTATTATGGAATTTTCAAGATCTTCTGAAGATGCTTCAAAAACGTTGATGGAAGTATCTATAGAAAACTCTCCAATAGCTTCGCGAACCAATTCCAAAGCGGTCGCACCACATCCCAGTTTGTACCCCACGTCCATGCACAGGGATCTCACGTAAGTTCCAGGAGATGTCTCCACCCTGAAGGATACCGTATCATCCTCTATCTCTATATCCCATATTCTGTATATGAAAACCTTTTTAGGAGGAAGCCTGATTATCTTTCCTTCTCTTGCGAGCTTGTACAGGCGTTCCCCTCTGTGCTTTCTGGCAGAATATGCGGGTGGGATCTGCAGGTATTCTCCAACGAAGGACAGCAACGCTTTTTTTATCTCCTCGCAGGTTACACTACAATCCCTCTCTTCAACTACTTCACCTGTTATATCGAACGTCTCGGTTACGATACCCAGTTTCATCTTAACCCAATAAACCTTTCTCTTATCCTTGTAAAATTCGAGGATTCTTGTTCCTTGATTGATCCCTAGAATCAAGACACCTTCTGCGAAGGGATCCAGAGTTCCCGCATGTCCCACTTTCCTTATCTTCAATTTCCTCCTGACCTCTTCCACTGCATCGTGAGAGGTTGGACCTTTTGGTTTGTACCCTACTATGAGACCGGACTTCACTCTTGCTCTTCCTCCTCTTCCTTCAGAGGATCGTATCCCATCTCCACCAGAAGTTTGTGAACTCTGACACTCGATTCTATTCCTTTATCTTCTCTGAACCTTATCTCTGGCGCTGTGAAGAGTTTCAGATTCTTCGCAACGTAGGTTCTGAAGTAACCCTTGGCGTGATCCAAAATCTCGATCACTTTTTCCTTATCACCACTCATGCAACTCACATAAACGTCTGCATATCTTTTATCCTTCGAAAGCTCAACTCTGGTTATTGTCACGAGTTCTTTCTGAATTCTAGGATCCTTCATCTGAGAGAGGGCTTCAGAGAGAAGTTTCAACATTTCAGACTCCAGCATGGCTTTTCTGTAACTTGGGTGCATATCTCTACACCTCCTCTACATGTCCAAAAGCTCTTTGGCTTTGGAGATCATCTCTTTGGATTTTTCCAATAGATTTAAAAGCCCCTTGGGTTTTATGGATATATCGTTGAGGGCTTCAGGATCGAGGTGAGGATCACCGAAGGAAAGAGAATCTCCTGGATACAGGAGGTTTGCAAGGACATCCGATATATGAACCATGGACACTATTTCCGAATACACACTCTCTCTCGCGGAAGAAGGGTTATGGTGGTTCTCGACGGTCGTTATTATTAGATCCGGAAAATTCCACTTTTCCAGGAGTTTTGCCCCGATTATACCATGATGGGGTATTCCAAGATCGCTCTCCACATCTGTGAACGTCTTCTTCATTCTGGAGGCCACTTCGTAAGCACTCACCAGGATCCTTGGAGTTATCACATCGTATACGATCTTACCGATATCGTGAAGAAGCCCTGTTATGAACAACTCCTCTTTCACAGGATATCCAACCGTTGAAGCCAAGGTTTCCGCGATCACCGCAGTTACGACGAAGTGCCTCCACAATCTTTTCCTATCGATAGGACTTTTTTCATCGATTTTTTTGAAGAATCTATCGTAGGTGAAGACGCTCAACGCGAGATTCCTTACGGTTTTGAAGCCCAGTATCATAACCGCTTCGCTCAAAACGGATATTTTTCTTGGTATACCGTAGTAAGCAGAATTTGCTATCTTTAAAATCCTTGAACTCAGACTGGGGTCAGTTGATATGACCTGCGACACTTCCTTGGCAGAGGCGTTTGGATTTGACGCAACCTGTACGATCCTCTGAACCACAAAGTCCGGACTTGGAAGATCTTCAACCTTCTCCAGAATCTTGTCCACCGTCACCATCATTTTGCACCTTCTCTATAGGAATCCACACAAAAAATTTGGATCCCTTTCCAACTTCACTCTCGACCCATATTCTCCCTCCGTGAAGCTCCACTATCTCTTTCGTTATCGTCAACCCAAGACCAGTTCCTGAGACCTCGTATGTCAAGGAAGAATCAATCCTGTAGAATTTCTCGAAGATTCTATCCTTTTTGTCTTCGGGAATACCAACACCGTTATCCTCAACCACTATGAGAACCCCATCGTCTTCCTTGGATAGAGAAACCTTTACGTACTTTTCTTCCGAATCCTTCTTTGAAAACTTCACACCGTTGCTTATGAGATTGAAGAGAACCTGTTTCAACCTTTTTGGATCAACAAGCATCACCAGAGAATCGAGATCTGTCTCGAAGAAGAGTTCCACCCCTTTAGATCTTGCGTATTCCATCATCGAGTTCACAGCTTCCCTGCACAGATTCACAACATCCACCATGATTTTTTCAAGTTTCAGAGCTTTTTGCTCGATCCTCGAGAAATCCAGAAGCTCGTTCAACAGTTCCTCAAGATGCCTGCTCTGGTTGTAGATCGTATCCATGAAGTCTTTCAAGGTATCCGTATCCAGATCCTTAAGACTCGTCAGAATAGTTTCAGAATAAGCTTTTATCGCTGCAAGAGGTGTTCTCAACTCATGAGATATATTTGATATGAATTCCATCTTCATCCTATCCAGCTCTTTCAACCTTTCCAGTTCCTTGGTGCTGGTCACGTTAACGATGGTTGTAACCGCTTGTGTTTCGTTCTCATGTTTCAGAGGTTCAGACGTTATGGAATAGAATACACCGTTTTTCTCATACTCTCCAATCCTTCTCATACCAGTTTCTATAACCTGTTTCGATATCTTCACAGCCTCGTTTATAAGATCTTCATCATCCGCTTCATCCTCGAACCTTCTGTTCTTGAATACCATGTCATCCCTATCGGAATACACGAAAACCATCTCGGGGAACGTATCCAGTATGTTTTTCAAGTACTCTTTTGTTTCTTCGACCAGTTTGTTCTTCTCGAGCAATTCCTCATATAATTTCAAATTCTCAAGGACGACGGAAGAAAGAAATGAAAACACCCTCAACGTGTCCATATCCTCCAGCGTTGGTTCCTCTCTTATGAGCAATGCTATGACACCGAAGGCCTCTCCTTTCTTTGTCATGGGTATCAAACCAACTTTCCCATCGCTGTCATCCAGAAATGTACTGTTACTTGTTTTCATGGACCAATCTATCATGTCTTCGTGCTTTTTCAGGTCTATTTCGATATCCTTCGGATCTTTAAGCAGTATCTCCTTATCCTTGGATAGAAAAAGGATCCATTCACAATCCACAAGCTTCTTAACCAGTTTCAACAGGGCTTCTCCTACATCTTCGGTCTTTTTTACATTAGCAAGTTCCATTATGAAACTGGAAAATAAAGTTATTATTTTCGAAGAAGTACCGACTTTTGGCATCTTCCCACCACCATAAGGAAATTATACCCTTTTTTTAAAACCTTCTCAGTCCCAAAATGTCTTTTAGGAAAATTTATGATGAAGAAACATCGTAAACACTTTCAAAATGGAGGTTTCAAATAGCTTGACTTTTGGTGGAAATGAGTGTAGATTAAAAACATGCCCGCTTTCAGCGGAGTGATCAAAAGGAGGAGAAGCTTTATGAGAGGTACAGTGAAGTGGTTCGATTCAAGAAAGGGTTTTGGGTTCATAACCCGAGAGGATGGCGAAGACATCTTCGTTCATTGGAGCGCCATCCAGATGGATGGTTTTAAAACACTCCAGGAGAATCAGAAAGTCGAGTTCGATGTCCAGAAGGGGTCCAAGGGATTACAAGCCATAAATGTCAGACCCATAGAATGAGTTCTCTTGGATTAATTGAAAGCCCTGGTTTTAAAACCAGGGCTTTTTTCATTATAATATTCTGTAACCAAAGTTGAGTGGTATTGGGGTGGGGAGCATGAAGGACTTATGGTTCTTGATCTTCCTGACCATACCAGTTTACATGATCTCTCAGGTACCATCTGTTCCTGGATTTCCGGCAATTCCTGGTATCCCTACCATGCCAGGACAGATTCCACAACAGTTTCCTCAACAACTGCCCCAGCAACAATTGCCGCAGCAAGGCCCTTTATCACAGCCGCAGGTTGGTCTACCTGGTCCTTTGAAGCTTCCAACCATTCCTGGAAATTTCAAACTGCCGGATTGGCTTAAAAGGGGCCTTGTCGTCTATTACAAGGTGGGTGGAAGAAGTAAGCTAGGAGATCAAAGCAGTGCCTTCACTGGGATGAGTGTCTTTATAGTTTGGGAGACCTCAAGCAACAAGATAGTGGGAGATTGGATATCTCTCTCAAACGACGGCATGCTCATTCAAAGTGGTTTGAAGGAACTGGGAAGAAGCTCTGACGGCATCTTTTACGTGAATCCAAAGTACGCAGAGGCTTTACTTCGAAGTGCGGGGAATCTGAAGAATTCGGGGGTTACAATTCAAGGTGGACCAGGAAACATATACATCAAAATAGTTGGACAGAGGAGCTATCAAAATGTTTACATAAAGTACGATTTGAAAACAGGAGTTATTTTATCCTCACAGTATGCAACACCCGATTCGAGCTTTTTCATGGAATACGCTGGGTACGAGTACGTGAATCTTCCACCGCCATCGGGTACTTTCCCACCAGTGGTCCAGGGAACATATAACTGGGTTCTAAGTACATCCTATATGGGAATGGAGATGCAGTTTGGAGAGCTCACCATATCACAGGGTTATGTGCAGGGGAGAGTTGCGTATTTCAGAGGGAAGTACGATTTGTATTCCCAGGGTGTTCATAATCAACAGCTCATAGGCGTACCAGACATCGGGCCACACTATGTGAATCCAGCGCTTCTGAGCAATGACATTATCTTTGATTTGAAACAGATAGGGTTGAGACTCGTGGTGGTTGGGAGGGACTACAACGGTGTAACTTTAGAGCTCCAATACAGAACGATGCCACTCATAAGAAGTGTCGTTGATCCAAGGACAGGTCTCATAACGTATATGGAACAGTTCATATCGAACATGGGATCTATCAGATCCTATCTCAAAATGTGATGGGGGGATCCCATTTTGTTCATAAAAAGTGTTGAGCTCGTGGATACGGTATACAACCCTGGAAAGTATCCCCCACCTTTGAAAGGAGAAGTTGCTTTTGTTGGGAGATCCAACGTTGGAAAATCTACACTTTTGAACACGTTGTTTGGAAGGAAAATAGCGTTCGTGAGTAAACATCCTGGAAAGACGAGATCCATAAATTTTTATCTTGTGAATTCGTCTTTTTACATGGTAGATCTACCAGGTTATGGATACGCCAGGGTTTCAAAAGAGGAAAAGAAACGCTGGAAGGAGCTGATTGAGGATTATTTCAGAAGGAGATGGTCGTTGAAGCTGGTTTTCCTTCTGATCGATGGTAGGATACCCCCACAAGAAACGGATGAAATGATGATAGCATGGATGAAAGATCTCGATGTTCCGTTCGTTGTTGTCCTGACCAAAATCGACAAGGTCAAAAAATCTGAGAAAGCGAAGATGATAAATGTTCACAGATCTGTTCTAAAAAAATATGGAGATTACACTCTCATATCATATTCCGCTATTACAAAAGAGGGAGTTGATAAGATCCTAGAAATAATTGAAACAATTTTTAGAAGATGATAAAATTAAATTCCAGGGGGCGGTATTTCCTCAGAAGCGAAGCGGGGGATAGCGAAGAACTAACAACTAGCGGAGCTGTGAGACTCACCAACGAAAGGGGGGATAACGATGAGGAAAATCTGGAAACTGATCGTTATGTTCGGAAGCCTTTTAACACTTCTCTTCTCTGCTGTCGGTAATCTGGAGTGGTGGTGAACACCTCCGCCCCCTTTCCTGAGGAGGTCTTTTGATGAACAAAAAAACAAAGCTCTTTGTTCTCTTCATCTTCTTGATCTACCTCTTTCTTTTTATTTTTTCGTTCAAAGGTGTAAAATCTCCAAGTATTTTTTTGACATTACTCTTTTCAGGGATAATATTTGAAATCATAACAATTGCCATAGCGGATTTTTCGGGAAGTTCCATAAAACTCACAGGAGGAATCATCGTCAACATCCTGGCATCTTCCCTTCTCTCCCCTGCTGAAACGATGCTTATAGCTTCCACTTCCGTTCTGATCCCAAGGTTATATAAAATAAAGAATCTTCCACCTATAAAATTCATCTTCAACGCTTCCCAAATAGGGCTTTCAGCCTTCGTTGCTTCCGTCCTCTTCAGAACATTGTCCACTGGTGATCCTCTTTGGAACATACCAGTGATATTCCTGATCGCATTTGTTTACATGTCTCTGAACACCTTTTTCATGGCAACGATACTCTGGTTATCATCGAGCACGAACTTGAAGGAAGCTGTCTCAAGAACCTTCTCCACGCCCTTTTTCAGTATGATGACTCTACTTCCAGTCTGTGCCGTTGTTTACATATCCTACTTCTATATCGGTTTCGTTGCGATTCCCTTATCCCTTGCACTCGTTCTGTCCATCCAGATAGGGAACAGCTACAAACGAAAGTATGAAGACCTCAGGATAGAGAATCTGAGATCTCTTGCAAAGAGTCTGGAAGAGAAGGATTTCTACACGAGGGGTCACAGTGAGAGAGTAGCGGAAATAGCAAGAAAGATCGCTCATAAAATGAATCTACCATCAAAGCTCGTCGAGAGGATTTATACTGCAGCTCTTTTACACGATATAGGGAAGGTTGGGATACCCGATTACGTTCTGAACAAACCCACAACGTTGACGAAAGAAGAATTCGAGATAGTGAAGGAACACCCTATAAAGGGTGAAGCGATTCTGAAGGAGATCGGAAGGTTCAGATTCAAAGAAGCAAAGTGGGTGAGGCATCATCATGAAAGATGGGATGGGAAAGGGTATCCCGATGGATTGAAGGGGGAAGAGATTCCCCTTCCATCAAGGATAATCGCTGTTGCGGATGTTTACGAAGCGATGGTGAGTGACAGACCTTACAGAAAGGCTTTATCCAAAAAAGAGGTCATAAAGCAACTTAAGGAAATGAAAGGAACCGCTTTGGATCCTCGAATAGTGGATATTCTCCTTGAGATCATCGAGGGGGAAGGGAAATGATCCTTGATGTTTTCATAATAGCGTTTCTGCTGTCTGTCGTGACAAAAAATATAAGATGTGTTTTCACCAGGGATTACAAATTCTTGTATCTCTTTCCTATACCTATAGTGCTTCAACTCCTCAAAAACTATTACCTCATGGTATTTTCCTTCATCCTCCTTGCATTTTTATGCTTTGTGAACAGGAAAATACCGGGTTTCAAAGCGATTGGCGCAGGTACCGTTCTCAACGGTCTGGTCATGAGCATGAATTCTGGGAGAATGCCAGCTTACGAACCTTTCGTGAATCTACTGGGACTTCATGTTGGCAGCAGGCACATCGTTTTTGAGAAATTCAACTTTGCGAACATACTTGGAGATTACATTCCTGTGATCCTTCCCTGGGGTAGAAAGTTCCTGATAAGTCCAGGAGACGTTCTCGTTTACATCGGTGTATTCCTTCTATTTCTGAGTAAAAAGAGATGCTAAGTTACGATCTCTATCCCTGTTCCTGCTGTTCCAGGACCAACATGGGTCGTTATGACTTTTCCCATCATCGCTATTCCAGTCACTTCCACATCGTAATATTCTTTCAGGATTCTTTCAACATCCCTCGCACCAGTTTCGTTGTCCGCATGAACTGGAAGAATCCTCAGTTTCGATCCTTCCGGTGCGTATTCCTTCACCTTCTCGACCAGAGCTTCGGCTGCTTTCTGACTCCCCCTGACTTTCCTGTAAGGTATGAGTTTTCCCTCCTCGTTTATATGCACACATACCCTTATCTTCAACATCGTTCCGAAGAATCCTTGAACCTTTGTGACCCTTCCACCCTTGACGAGGAAGTTGAAATCTGAAACGTAAAAAACTGCCCTGAACCTGCCGGAGTTCAATTCTTCCAGAATTTTTCTGTACGCTTCCTCACCGCTCGCCCCTTCGTTCAGAATTTCTCTCACTCTCCTTGCAACGAGAGCATTCACTGCAGATGCTAGTTTCGTGTCCACAACGTACACAGGGATGTCAACTTCTTTCGCTGCCATATTTGCAGAATTTACCGTTCCAGAGAGGTTCGAGGATATACACAGAGCTATTATCTCATCGTAGCCTTCTTCCTTTGCTTTCAAATAAAGCTTTTTGAAATCCTCGGCCGTTGGTTGAGACGTTTTTGGAAGTTCTTTGGCTTCCTTTATCCTCCTGTAGAAATCTTCGATCTCTTTTGGATCTCTGACATCGGGTTCTGACGTTCCATCGGGCCAGTTCACATAGAGAGAGGCTATCTCAACGTCGTACCTTTCCAACCACTCGATAGGTATGTCTCCTGTGCTATCCAGGATTATCTTAACTCTCTTCATGTCCCCCACCCCTTTCGGATAATCTGTTCAGAACTATGGAGACAGCTCCCAGAACACCTGCATCGTCCAGAAGTTTGCTTCTAACTATCTTGAATGTCCCAAGGAAAGATGGCATGACGTAATCGTTGACCTTCTCGTTCAGAGGATCGAACAGAACGTCCCCTGCCCTCGATATACCCCCTCCTATGATAATTACCTGTGGATTGAATGTGTGAACGTAACTTGCTATGGCCCTTGCAAGGGCATCTACAACCCTATCTCTTATCAGAGTAGCTAGTCTGTCTCCAAGCAGAACTGCTTCGAAAACATCTTTGGGGGTTACCTTATCGGGTCCACCTGCCATCGCAAAGATTTTGGAATCCGGAAACTTCTTGTAAGATTCCATCGCGAACTTTTTGATGGCGGTTCCCGACGCAACGGCTTCAAGACACCCTCTCACCCCGCATCCACACACAGGGCCGTTGGGTTCTATAACTATGTGGCCGAGCTCTGCTCCTATCCCTGTGCTTCCTGTAAGCAATCTTCCGTGGGTTATCACCCCTCCTCCTATACCCGTTCCGAGTGTGAGAGCTACTATATGATCGTAATTCTTCCCCGCACCGAACCACTTCTCTCCCAGAACGAAAGAATTCGCATCGTTTTCAATGAAAACTTTCTTTCCCGTCCTTCTTTCGATCTCGTCGGCCAGGGGAACATCCCACCAATCGGGAAAATTCGGGGAGAATCTGACGATCCCTCTATCCCTATCGATCGAGCCGGGTGAACCTATTCCCACGTACTCAACGTCCTCAGTTGTCACATCGTTTACCGCTTCCGCTATCCTTTCCATGACTCTATCCTTTCCTTCCTCGACATGGGTTTCTCTCGTGAGCCTTTTTATGATCTTTCCAGATTCATCGACTAATCCCACCGTGAACGTGGTTCCTCCAAGATCCACTCCTACGATCTTCATTTTCATCACTCCTTTTATTCTGCATATTATACGAACAAAGCGATTAAAAGAGCCAGGCCATACATTATGCCACAGACAAGGAGAAAGTACCTTCCCCTCCTGTCGTGTTCCTTCCTCTTCTTGAGTTTTTTCTCCCTCAGAGCCCTCGTTCCAAGATCGAACGATATTATAGATAAAAGGAGCATGAAGGATCCTATGTAAAACAGCACATCGGATATCACCCTCAACGTATCACCCCGATGTGATATATTTTAAACCTAGAGGTGATGAGATTGCCTGTATTGTTCCTAACGGGTAATGCAGATCTTTCCAAAGATGAGTATATCAAGAAAAAGGTGGAAGATCTGAAAGCAGATTATACAAGAATCCACCCGAAAGATACAGACAGAATCGAAAAGATCAGAAGATCCATACAGACACTCGGTATGTTCCAAAGCAGGGTGGTTCTGGATGTGATCGATTTCGATTCCTGGAAATCCCAGGAGAAGAAGATCCTTCTCGACATGTTGAAAGAGGTCCCGGAGACGGTACACGTTTTCATAAGATCGACCAGAGGAATAAAGGGATATCAGAGTATATCCTTTGATCTACCGAAACCGTGGGAAAGGGAAAAGTGGATAGATTACGTGAAGAAAGCCTTCAAGAAGAAAGGGTTGAATATCGAAGATGACGCTGCTGAACTTTTCTTCTCCATGGTCGGAAGTGATGAGGGAAGGATAGAGAAGGAAATAGAAAAGTTGATGAATTATTGTGAAAGCGGTGTTGTCACAAGCGACGATGTGAAGAAGGTGGTTTACTTTTACGAACATCCTCCCCTCGATGAACTCTCTTTCTCCATTTCGGAGGGGAGGGTGGATAACGCTCATAGGGTACTGGATGAACTTCTGAAAATATCCGAGCCGATAGTCATAAGCTCTGTTCTTGCAAATCACTTCCTTGACCTTTTCAAGATAGTGATGACCGTTCCGAAAAAGGAAAAGTACATATGGCCGGAAATCTCCAACATCTCAAAGTCCTTGAAGATACCGGTACCGAAGGTGGCAAGATTTTTGGGATTCAAATTCAAAGGATGGGATTTCGAGGTTTTGAACCACGTGAAATTCTATTCACCCGAGATCCTCTCAAAGATCCTGAAAGATCTCTACAAGCTAGACAGAGGTGTGAAAGGGGACGACGATTCGAGACTCGCGATACACGAATTCATAGAAAAGGTGAGGGGTTACCTGAATGAGATTGGTCTTCAGAGAACTGAAAAATAACTGGTACAGCATAGCGGTCATAGTATCTGCCATACACAGTAGAAGGAAAGACGTTGAACTCCATGTCACAAAAAGCGTCGATGATATCTTGAAATTTCCCCCCAAAGAGACGGTCGTTGCGTACTCTTTCATGAGCTTCGATCTTCATATAGTGAAAGAAGAGGTAGACCTGTTGAAAAGCAGAGGGTACATCCTCATAGCGGGAGGCCCCCATCCCACCGCTGATCCTGAAGGAACTCTGTCCATGGGTTTTGACTACGTCTTCACAGGAGATGGAGAAAACAACATATTGAAGTTTCTGGAAGGAGAAAGGCCATCCAATAGAATCTTCGATGGATTGAAAGAGAGAGTCGATCTGAACGATTTTCCACCTTTTTCCCCAGAGCTCGGTATATTCATCCCCATAGAAATAACAAGAGGTTGTCCTTTCAGGTGTGCTTACTGCCAAACACCCCAGCTTGCCGGAAAGATGGCAAGGCACAGATCCATAGAGATGATAGTGCACTACGCATCGGAAGGTGTCAAAAGAAACAAGAAAGTCGCCCGTTTCATATCGCCAAATTCTTTCGGATACGGCTCCAGAAATGGTATAAAGCCAGATCCGGATGTGGTGGAGAAACTTCTGTTCGAGCTGAAGAAAGTAGGAGTTGAAGAGATATACTTTGGAACCTTCCCATCGGATGTGAGGCCGGAATCCGTAAGCGACGATATCTTGAGGAGGATAAAAAAATACGTCAACAACAGATCGATAGTGATTGGGGCGCAGAGTGGAAGCGACAGGATCTTAAGGATCATAAAGAGAGGACACACCGTGGAGATGGTCGAGAAAGCGATCGAGACCATCGCAAACAACGGTTTCATTCCCCACGTTGATTTCATATTCGGTTTCCCTTTCGAGAAGGAAGAAGACGTTCTGGAAACTTTCAAGTTCATCGAAAAGATCGTGAAGAAATACAAAGCCAGGATCCATGCACACACCTTCATGCCTCTTCCCGGAACGGAACTTTTCAAGGTGGGCCCTGGAAAACTCACAAAACGGCATTACAAGTTCCTTGGAAGTCTTGCTTCTAAAGGTCTGCTCGATGGATACTGGCATAAACAGCAGGAACTTTCCAGGAGGGTCTATGAGAATGCTGGTAGCGGTCGCCCAGATCTCTCCAAAGGTAGGAGAGTTTGAGAGAAACCTTGTGAAAATGAAAGAGCTCATCGACGAAGCGGGAGAGAAGAAAGCAAAATTGATACTCTTTCCAGAACTCTCTTTGACGGGGTACACATGGGATGAGGATGTTCTGATGAAGGGCTGGATCTTCTTCAAGGATGAGGCAAAAAAAGAGCTTTTGAAACTGTCGAGAACGTACGACATGTGTATCGTTGGAGGAGTTTCAAGAGTCCTCAATGGAAGATTGAGGAATTCTGCTTTCGTTATAAAGAAAAAGAGAGAGATTCTTTTTTACGATAAAACCCACCTTTTTAGAGGTGAAAAGAGCGTTTTCGAAGCGGGTTCAAACTTTCTGACATTCACGTTCAAGAGCGTTGTGTTCGGTGTTCTGATCTGTTACGAGATAGGTTTCCCCGAAATAGCAAGGATTCTTGCTTTGAGAGGATCACAAATAATACTATCTCTCTTCGCTTTTGGGAAGGAGAGGTACAACATATTCGACATCGCAACGAGGGCAAGGGCTTTGGAGAACGGTTCCTTCCTCCTTGTATCTTCAACATGTGGTAAAGGTTTCATGGATTTTGTGGGACATTCGAGAATCGTATCGCCAAGAGGGGAAGTCGTGAAGGAGTTGGCTTTTGATGAAGGTTTAATACTTGAAGATCTGGATCTTAACATTCTGGACAAGTACAGGTACGAGGAGATAGAAGATTCGCATGCTTACTTTAAAAACAGAAGGCCAGAAATCTACAGGGAGATCTGCGACAGAAGGAGGGATGAAGATTGAAACTGTTCGGAACAGACGGTATAAGGGGAGAGGTGGGAGTAGATTTGACGCCGGAACTCGCTTTCAGGATGGGAAACATCTTGGGGAATGTCCTCGATATCCAGGAAGTTCTCGTTGCCAAGGATACAAGGGCAACATCAGATTCTCTAGAAGACGCTCTCTCTTCGGGCCTTTCATCGGCTGGTGTGAACGTTCTAAAGTGCGGTGTCCTTCCAACACCTTCTCTAGCGCTTCTGACCAAGGTCATGAAAACGGCAGGTGTTGTGATATCCGCTTCTCACAATCCCCCACAGTACAACGGTGTAAAGGTCTTCCTGAAGGGATACAAAATGAACGAAGGTAAAGAAAAAGAAGTTGAGGAACTATACGAAAGAGGTTTTTTGAAGTACGTTGATTTTTCAAAAATAGGTAGGGTGAAATCTTTCGAAAGCGCTCAGGACGTGTACATAGGATTCGTCCTTCACATGTTCGAAGGGTTGGACCTTAAGGATTTCGAAATCGCACTCGACGTTGCAAACGGCTCAACCGTGACGACAGCACCAGAAGTTTTCGAAAGGCTTGGAGCCAAAGTTAAAGTGTACAACGATGAACCAGATGGGTTCAACATAAACGTTGGGTGCGGTTCAACAAATCCAGAATTCTTGAAGTCGGTCAAGAAGGAGGGAGAGATAGGTGTCACCTTCGATGGGGATGGAGACAGGTGCATAATGCTCGATGAAAAAGGGGAAATAGTTCATGGAGATAAGATTTTGGGGATACTTTCAAGGTACTTGCTCGATACGGGAAGGATGAAGAAAAAGCTCGTTGTCGGAACGGTTCTTACAAACACGGGGCTTGAAGTCTTTCTTGAAAATATGGGTGTGAAACTTTTAAGGACCAAAGTTGGTGACAAAAACGTACTTGAAGGGATGCTCAAGGAAGGATCGATTCTTGGAGGTGAAAGATCAGGTCACGTGATAATTCTTGATAGATCAACGACCGGGGATGGTCTCATAACTTCCTTAGAAGTTCTATCTTCCATTGTTCACTACAAGAAGAATCTCTCAGAACTTTCTTCAATGATAGAAGATCATCCTCAAGTGAATGTCAACGTTCATGTGAGGAACAAGGAGATCGCAAACAGGAAAGAGGTGAGGGATATAATCAAAGAATACGAGAAAAAAGGTTTCAGAGTTGTCGTGAGACCATCCGGCACAGAACCCGTCATCAGGATAATGGTTGAAGGAAAAGAATCGGAAGCGATCAAAGATGCTGCAGGAAGAATAGCCCAGGTTATAAAGAATCTGGAGGGAGAAGGTGACTGATATGACCGCAGATGAACTTGAGCTTTCCATACTCTAAAAAAATACATAGAATCTGTAGAGGCAAATATCGGGATACTTTTGCTGGTTCAGTTGGTTTTTGAAGGAACTGATGTATCTCTGAAAAATCCTTGTGTTCCTTGACTACTGCCAAGAAACGCAGGATACATGATTTCTGCACGTTGTTTGAACAGGAGCAGCTTTTCAATATGCTAGAATCCACATGGTATCGAATGAAAAGAAGGTGGAAAAATGCAGGTCAAAGGAAAAACACCTCTTGAGAAGTATTCAAACCTACCTGAAAAGTACCCTGCAGAACTCTTGGAAGGAAAGATCGTCATGGTCCCATCTCCTGGCAGGAAACATCAGAAAGTGTCCGGTGAGATATTCAACAGACTTTTTGAGAAAGTGAAAGATGAGGAGCTTGGAGAGGTTTACTACGAATTCGATGTCAAATTCGATGAGGAGAATGTGCTGAGACCGGATATCGTCTTCGTGTCGAAGGAGAGACTCGATATCATAAAAGATAATTGGATAGAAGGAGCACCAGATATGGTGGTTGAGGTGCTATCACCAACGAGTGCAACGAGGGATTTGATAGTGAAAAGGGACGTGTATGAAAAGTTCGGTGTGAGAGAGTACTGGGTTGTCGATCCCATGAATGAGGAGGCCTTTGTTTTTACTCTGAAAGAGGGAAGATACATCCTTCGATGCCATGGAAAAAGGTGTGATTCTCTGGTACTGGAAAACTTTTCATGGGGATTTGAATGAAAGTTGAAATATCGCATGAAAAACGCTTATGTGTTGAGACGAGTGATGATATTGATTTTTTCCCCAGTCTCATCAAAAAGGAAAGAGGAAGAGCCTACCTGATGAAGAGCTTCGAAACAGAAATACCCTTCTTCTCCAGAAGGTATAAGATCAAGTTCAGGGTCGTTCCGCAGGATAATTGCTGGGTGAAGCTTCAGACCATGATGGCGGGTGGAACGTGCTGGGATGTCTTCTGGATGGACACATGTTTTTACCTGAAAAATTGCATCTGTTTCACTCCCGGATCTTCCGGCAAAGGCTGTTTTGAAACCAGAAGAAATCAGAGATGGTGGTATAATCACTCAAAGGGGGTTGAGTTACTCAAAGGGGGTTGAGTAATGTTCTTCTCTCTGTCCCCCAAAAAGGATCCGGAAAACCTTTACGATAGGGAGAGGGAACTGGAGTTACTCTCGAGTTACTACAAAACTGGCAGATTGATACTGCTCACCGGAATCAGAAGGATAGGTAAGACATCCCTCCTCCTTGTTTTCCTCGAAAAGTTGAAAGAAGAAGGTGAAAAGGTAATATTCATGGACTGTAGAAGTTACGAAAAACCTGGTGGATACGATAGGTTCTCCTTCGATAGAGATTTCATCAAAGCGATCCTCAACCAGGTCAAAAAGTACTTGAAATTTACAAAGACCATATCGAAGATCACGATAGCGGGAATTGAGCTGTCCTTCGAAAATACGGAGCGAAGGCCACATCTGCCAAGCTATCTTAAAGCAGCCGATGAGATTTTGAGAAAAAGAAAGAGAAAACTGGTTATAGCTCTCGATGAAGCACAATCTCTCAGATACTACGGAAGAGGTGGAATTGAAATACTCAATCTTCTGGCGTATTCATACGATCACCTTGAGAACATCCTTTTCATTCTCACAGGTTCTGAGGTGGGTGTTCTTCATGATTTCTTGAGGACAGAAGATCCAAACTCTCCTCTGTACGGAAGATACCTTCATGAGATAACCCTGGAAAGGTTTCCTCCTGAAAAATCCGTTGATTTTTTATACAAGGGTTTCCAACAACTCGGTATCGATCCAGCGCCTTCCAAAATACAAGAAGCCGTTCAGGAGCTGGACGGTATCGTTGGATACCTTTCGATATACGGTTACGTGGTCCACACAACGGGCAATTGGGACAAAGCTTTAGAGGAAACCAAGAAAATGGCGATAGGTATGGTGAGAAAGGAAATAAGAGAGCTCAGAAGAAGATCTGAAAACTACTTTCACGTTCTCAAAGCTGTTGCGAGGGGAGCGAGAACTTACAGTCAGATAAAAGATTTCGTAACAATTCAGTTCGGTAAGATAACGGACCAAACCCTGAGCAACAACCTTTCCGCCCTCCAGAAGATGGGTTTCCTGACGGTTGTGTACGAGAAAACCAGGAAAATTTACACCATTCCGGATCCAATGGTTCAAGAAGCTTTGATAGAGCGATAGGGATTTTCAAATTTTCACTCCTTATAGAGTTTAAAGAATGCAAGGCCATAGCTAACCATCTATTCTATGGCGATTGAAGGATACATCAATTCAAACTTTTCTTCTGAGATTCTGTATGGTAGATATGATGTTTCTGTAAATTTCGTATATGTTATTGAAATCTCTGTTAAAGAAATCAAAGACCAGTTGTGCCACCGATAGGATCTCCCCGCTTGACAATCCGAGTTTTTCGATGATGGCTACCAACGTTCCGAGCTTTATAGCCTCATCGAGTTTATTTTTCCTCCTTTCAAGCTCTCTCTCTATCTCGTGAACGTTTTTATAAAAACCGTTCAGGATATCCAGAGTTTTCCTGTTACTTATAACACTGTCCATCATCTTGCTGACATCACTTTCTGCTAGAAGAATCCTGTTACTAACCGCGTCAAAAGCTGCGTTGTTCTTGTTTATTATGTTTCTGAAAGCTACCTGGTCGAATTTCATCATCTCACTGGACACATGAGCGAACAATTCTTTGTAGTGGTTCAACACAACTTTCGCTTCATGTGAGGCGAGGACGAAAGCGTTTAGAATCTTACCGGAGGCTTCTATACAGTCATGAATCAATTTTGAAATACTCGATGAGGTTCTTTTCACAGTATGTAAAACATTACCAAGCTCATCTGTGAACTCTCTGAGGATATCCAATGGATCCCTGTTTGTATAGTATTTTATATTCTGTTTTATATCCTTCTTCAGTGATCTGTCTCCCAATTTGGGTAGCATCTCTTTGAGAATTCTCTTGTAAGCGGCCTTGTACTCACCTCTTCTGTTTCTCGGAGCCTTTTTTGACAGACTGTAAATCACAGCAGTCGTTTTCACCGTTATCTTTCTTAGGATATCGTCAGACTCGTTCTTCAATGTTTCGAGAAATTCTTTTCCCGTGTTGAGAAGATTCAACTGCTCATCAAAGAAGAAATCAAGCGCAATCACATCATTCTTTATGAACGTCATTATTTCTAAAAGATCTATCATGCTTTCCGAAAATTGGGTGAACTGTGTGAAAAAAGCCGATTTTTGTCTCAGATCACTGGGTATTTCCGGCATGTTTTCTAGAAGGTTTATGAGATCCGCCGTTTTACTTTTGAGTTCAGGGCCAATATCTCCACCTGTTTTTATAAGGGATGTTATCTCCTGCTTTGCACGATCTAGGATTGAAAGATCGAAGTATGTCACCGATGGCTTTGCCGGTATCATATCCGGGATCTCCCCCAACTTTTCAGAAAAACTGGCAACACGGTCCATAAAGAATTTAAAACCCTGAGCTTTGACGACATCGAAATTTTCGACGACAGGATAATATTCCCCGAACGATCTTAAAAGCTTGGATATTATGGTACAACCGAGTCTCATGATCTTTTCCACATCTTCTTCAGACGCTGGTCTTGGAACTTCCAGATAGTTCAGGATGTTATAAACGTTGTTTAAAGCACTCTTTGGCTCATCTTTTTCAATACCATCCAGTGCGTTTCTCTTACTTTCCAAGTACTTTATACCCTTTTCTCCCTCTAAATCTGGTTGTTCTGTCATGATGCCACCCCCTCGCTTATATTTCATTGAATGGAGTTCCACCATGAGAGAAGCGCATATTCTCTGGTGGTTCCACCATACCCCTCCATACAGATCCATCTTTTCATGTGAACGCTTTCTCACTATAAAATATCTATTTTATTTACATTATTTTATCACCATTGACTGAAAGTGATGTTTCCTTATAAATTTCAAAATAATTGAGGTGGAAACTATATATCTCCTAAATCATTTCTTGCAGTTTGATGGAAAGATTGGAGAATAAAATTCAGTTGTAGTAAAATGTTCATAGACGTGCGAATGTTTACCTCTTCTCAAATAACGGGGGGTGTTATGATGAGATTCAAGGCTTTCCTTCTTTTCGGCCTACTAATCAGCATCACCTGCTTGTTAGCTGTGAACGCTCCAAGACAGGTGATTCTGTTCTTTAACGTGGAGAAATCCTTTGAAAACTTCGAAATTCCCGGTATCAAAGATCTGGTGGAGAGAGCTGTTTTTCAAACGCTGGATTCTGAAACGAACGTTGTGGACATAGACTCAAGGTTCAACTACAACTTCTATCCAAACGATCCAATACTCGCCGTCGAATTCGCTGTCATAGCATCCAGGGTGCTCGGAATTGAAAAAGATGCCATAAAGAACTATCCGCTGGAAGCACCAACTTTCGAGGATGTGAGGACAGAGCTTGAAAAAGCCTATATGAACAACATGTACGATTTCTCGAGGAACTTCGGATACTTGGAATACGTCCAAAGTTACATGA
>Ga0190313_1000410_pt1 | contig 25792 bp, 22 predicted proteins | sample 4870071011_MG_FD_169989 | JGI IMG/M metagenome (GOLD analysis project Ga0190313, IMG submission 169989) | Hydrothermal vent sediment bacterial communities from Southern Trench, Guaymas Basin, Mexico - 4870-07-10-11_MG | ecosystem: Environmental > Aquatic > Marine > Hydrothermal vents > Sediment ... | reverse complement strand
TCCTCTTCATGGGTGGCCTCCTTTTTAGTTTGGTTTTTGCCAGTTACACTAATTACAATTTTGGCCACCCTTTTTACAGGAAAAAATAGGACATCACCGAGTGGATGGGTGCCTGATTCCCAATAATTAAAGCTCCAAAAATTGAAATTTCCCGATTTTTTCTTTAAATTTCTTATCAGGTCAATTTTTGACAGTGAATTACTTACCTAAAAACTTGATAAGCTAGGAAATGGCTTTTTCTTTTCACAGCCAAAATTCGGCAGGATAAGGCTAATTTTTACGGTTTGACCGGTATATATTTCTACGAGATAATCGTAACATATGCGAGGCTTCCACTATCAACTGGGTGATTAACAACCAACTCAGCGGGAGGCCTTCAAGAGATGTGCTGACTGTCCAGTAAAAAATTATGCCAGTATCGCTCGAACGATGCGCCGTCCCGTGCCGCGCTGGTAAGCCTTCCAGGGAAGGACCCAGGAAAAACATGCTCGCTGAAAAAATATTTTCGATGGCCAACAAAAAATTATCACTTTTTCCACTCGATTTTTTCTCCACAAGGTGGGAAGCAGGCGTGAAAACTCCCAAGTGTGGGAAACGGTCATTTTCCTAACTTGTTGATTTTACTGGTGCGCCCGGCAGGATTCGAACCTGCGACCTACGGATTCGTAGTCCGGCACTCTATCCAGCTGAGCTACGGGCGCACAACTAAGCTGCGAACTTCTAACATACAAAGAAGGGCAAAATCAACCTCTGGGTGTAAATTGATCGCAGTTTTTTGTAATTTCCAGAAACGAGTTTTCTGACTCGACTCCTTCCAGGGGTGAAGAAACAGGGAGATAAGAGGTCATGTAAAGAAGCTGGAATTTCTTGTTTCAGGAATGCCAATAGGGGATTATGTCGTTGGTGTTAGTATAGCACCTTCATAGGGAGACGAAAGAAAGCTTTTACTTCAGATAATTCAGGAACTTCGGCTTAGGGGGAATGGATACTTTATCGCAGATGCTCTGTATGGCATGAGCAATGAGATTTTAGAGCAGCTTCTTACACTCAGAGATATCCTGTTGAGCAGGTTATTAGGAAAGATAAAAAATAGCTATGGTGATAAAGAAAATGCCAAATCCTACGATATGGCAGTAAAGTATGTAATAGCAAAAGCAGTTCTGCTCAACTACTGCTTCCTCATCTCCTTCCTTTACATTTACCTCTTCAAGCTTCTACTGCGTCGCCTGGTGGCTAGGTCAGTTTGCACGAAAATAAGAAAGAACCAGAATATAAACTCACTCGCGTGAATATTTTTCGAACAGGCTCACCTTAAAACAAACCGTTTTCACTTAGATTTGATTTACGCAAAGGCTTAAAGTTTTTCCGCTTGGTTTCGCGGATGGAGTAATAAACCTCACCCCTCGATTTTCCATAGTGATTTCCACGATGGGAAAAATTGTACCTTCTTCTTCAGATGAAATTGGGTCCACAATATCTATTTCCAAGAATTTGGCACGACCAGATTGAAGAGCTTTCAAAATGTCAGGCACTGTGAAACGTTCGTGGAATAAAGGCATGGAATTCGAAAATGGCTCCATAAAGATAAAATCCTCATCAATGTGCCCTCGTGCCTTAAAAATCCTGTTGGGGCCGAAATATGGGGACGCTTTCATAGCAACCAGCTCGTTTAATGCTTCGTCAGGTGTTGCAATTACAAGGCGACCGTAGCCAACCTTTCGGGCTTCCTCATATAAGCTTCCGGATATTACATTACTACAAAGTGTTTCAAAGCCTTCCGTCGATGCGCGCCAGCAAATTGTTGGGCGTGTGTCGGCAAAGGCTAGCGGCACATAAGGATTTATAAATTTCGCAATAGCCAAGGTGATTTCGTTCAGGCCAACTATCAGCACGCCCGTTTTCTCTGGTGGAGCATCAACCTTAAGGAGCCTGGCCAGAGGTTTGCATATGAACGTTGCGATAGAACCAGACATGAGGATTATACCAAATATAGTGGCTTTTAAGATTTCAATTTCCTTGGGACTGTGTCCTAGATGAAGTGAAGCATATGCCACAGACGCAATTGCTAAAATGCCTCTTGGCCCAACGAAAGCAATGTAAGTCTGTTCTTTCATGGGTATGGTAGACCCCAAGAGAGCCCCATAAACGGCAATCGGCCTTACAACAGCTCCGAGGATCAGAGCCACGAGAAACATACTCATCCATTGAGATTTTAACGGTCGGAGATCAACCTCAGCTGACAGCAAAACAAAAATGGTAGCAATCAATATACTTCCTATCTGCTCTTTAAAGCTCAAAATCCTTCTCAGCTGTTCTCTAGGAAGCCTTGTCAGAGTAAGTCCCGTTACAACCGACGCCAGCGGCCCAGATCCTTCAAAGATTAGGTTTGGCGCCGCAAATGCAAAAATGGCGCTGGCTATAGCTACTATGGCCGGTAACGTTTCGTCGGAAAGTCTTTGCAGAAGTGGAAAGATCCAAGTCTTTAGCAGCCATCCCCAGCTCAGGCCAATGCCGATTCCGGCGAATATTCGGAGCACGAGTTCAAGGGCAAGGCCGATTCCTTCTGTCTCTGATTTAGGATGTGTCAGAAGTTCCAAGGCCACGGCACTGACCATGACACCCGCTACATCACCCCATATAGACTCCCAGTGCAGGAGAGCCTCTAGCCTTGGAAGAAGGGATACATTTCTAAGAATGCTACCCATGACGGTCGGTCCTGTAACTATGATTACGGAACCGAAAAGGGCTGAATATGCCCAAGAAACGTTGAGAAAATATTTTGCCAGCAGTGTAGCCCCGATTCCTGTAATAGCAAGAGTGCCCACGAGCAAACGGTGTAATGCTGCTTTTTCTGATTGAAAAATATGCCCGCTTAAAGAGAGACCTCCTTCGAACAAGATAAGAGCTACTACAATTTCCACCAACACAATGAGGCCGTTGCCGAGGTGTGCGGTGTTGATCAGATGTAGCCCCATCTGGCCAGAAAGCACGCCGAAGGCAAGGAAAAAGATAATGGCTGGAATCCGTAGGATCTTGCCCAGGACGTGGGATAATACCCCAAAACAAAGCGCCAGTGCCACGGTGTAAAAAGCTGCCATGTTTCCGTCTCCATTACGTATTTGTTGGGCGGTTTGGGAAAATTGAGCATCTGTGCAATGTAAATTTTCATTTTACCAAGCGGGGTGAAGCTATGCTGCGTCGGGTTCTATCCAGCCTTTTCAGAAGTGACAAAACCCTGCCTTAATTTTGGTTTCTACGCAAGAACCAATTTTTTCACACAGCGATCTAGAATCATCACCTCTAGATGACAAATCAGTCCACTAAGTTTATTATTGCCCCGGTATCCGGTGTTTGTAAGGAATCTTCCATGAAAAGGGTGGTAGCACAATGAGCCAGCGAGCTGAAGGACAAAAAAGGAGTTATGAAATCGAAATATTTCGTGCATGGTGCAAATCCTGTGGTATTTGCGTTGCCTTTTGCCCGAGGCAGTGTATTGAAATGGACGAAGATGGAAATCCTCAGGTGGTGGCACCGGAGCGGTGCACGGGGTGTGGATGGTGTGAAACACATTGTCCGGATTTTGCCATCAGTGTTCGGGTAAAAAAGGAACCCAAGGCAGAGGCTGTGTAAAAATCAATATTGGGAGATATGGTTATGGAAGACGCTGTGCGGTCAGGTAAGCCAGTGCTTCTTCAAGGTAATGAAGCAATGGTCGAAGGTGCTCTGGCGGCGGGCTGTAGGTTTTTTGCAGGGTATCCCATAACACCGGCTACAGAGATAAGCGAAGCTATGTCGGTAAAATTACCAGCCGTTGGAGGTACCTTCATCCAAATGGAGGATGAAATTGCCAGTCTGGGAGCTGTCATTGGTGCATCACTTGCGGGTGCTAAGGCAATGACCGCAACATCAGGTCCTGGTTTTTCCCTGATGCAGGAGAATATCGGTTTTGCGTGTGTTGCCGAGGTTCCGTGCGTTATAGTGAATGTAATGAGGGGAGGACCCAGCACGGGACTTCCAACTAGGCCTAGCCAGGGCGATGTTATGCAGGCTCGATGGGGAACTCATGGGGAACATCCTGTAATCGTGTTATCTGTCTCCACTACATGGGAATGTTTTGACGTTACAGTTAAAGCTTTTAATCTCTCGGAAAAGTATCGCACCCCGGTGATAATTCTCTCTGACGAAGTGGTTGCCCACACCCGGGAAAAGGTACAATTGCCGCACCCTCAGGAAATTGAAGTTATTGACCGCATAAAGCCAAACATGCCTCCGGAGTGGTACATACCTTATGAAGACAATGCGCGCGGCGTACCCCCGATGGGGGTTTTCGGAGATGGATACCGCTACCATGTTACCGGGTTGATACACGATGTTCGAGGTTTTCCCACAGAGCGACCGGATGAAATTCAAGCTTTTTTAAATCGCCTTCACCGCAAAATCTATCAGAACTACTTTGATATAGTCTTTATAGAGGAGGAATTCACAGAAGATGCAGAGTTGCTAGTCATATCCTATGGTTCTGTAGCAAGGTCGGCTAAACGCGCAGTTAGAGAGGCCAGAAGAAGGGGTGTCAAAGCTGGTATGGTAAAGCTTATAACTCTCTGGCCCTTTCCCCGACAGTTTCTCGAGCCGTACCTCAGGAAGGTTCGGGCTGTACTGGTGCCAGAAATGAACTTTGGGCAGGTGGCTCGAGAGGTTAAACGAATCAACCAAGGCATGACAAGGGTGGAAAAGCTGAACAGGATTGATGGGCAATTGATAACACCCAGTGAAATACTAACCAGGCTTTTAAAAATGTAGGGGCGAGCTGATGGCAGAGTTGACCAAACTTATTCACAAATATTTGAGGCATGACAAGAAATTTCCCCATGTATGGTGTCCCGGCTGTGGAAACGGGATTATCCTTGGATCACTTATAAGGGCCATCGATAAAACAGGCTTTGAAAAGGATGATATAGTACTCATATCTGGTATTGGCTGTTCCAGCAGGCTTCCTGTGTATGTGGATTTCAACACCCTTCACACTACTCATGGTAGAGCTTTGACCTTTGCAACGGGTGTAAAACTAGCTAATCCCAGGCTACAGGTTATTGTCGTTATGGGTGATGGTGACGCTATGGCCATCGGGGGAAATCACTTCATACATGCAGCCAGAAGAAACCTGAACATTACGGCAATCATAGTAAACAACAACATTTATGGAATGACGGGTGGACAATTTTCGCCAACCACGCCTTACGGAGCCAGATCCACCACATCTCCCTTTGGGCATATTGAACATCCGTTTGCCATATCAGAGCTGGCCGTCACCGCCGGTGCAAGCTTTGTGGCCAGGGGAACCGTTTATCACACTCATTTACTTGATCAACTTATAGAAAAAGCAATTTATAAGAGGGGCTTTGCCGTTGTAGAAGTTATAAGCAATTGTCACACTCAATATGGAAGAAAGAACAAAAAGGGTGGTCCTGTTGAAATGCTGAAGTGGATGAAAAAATCCGCGGTCAGGGTGGAGCGAGCAAAAGAGATGAGTGCCGAGGAAATGGAAGGCAAGTTTACCATAGGGGTTTTGGTTGATAGAGAATTGCCTATTTTTACCGAGGAATACGAAAAAATAAGGCAGGAAGCTAAAAAGGAGTATGGTATCCTTGGGTAAGCAACGGAGGGATTATGGCCTTTAGATACGAAGTGCGGCTTAGCGGTTCTGGTGGGCAGGGTCTGATCCTTGCGGGCGTAATTCTGGCCGAAGCGGCCGGAGTTTACGACGGTAAATACGTGTGTCAGACTCAAAGCTATGGACCTGAAGCAAGAGGCGGCGCTAGCAGGTCGGAGGTGGTCATCAGCGATGAAGAAATAGATTACCCAAAAGCAATCAAACCGGATGTTCTTCTGGCGATGAGTCAGAAGGCATGCGATAGTTATTTTTTTGACCTCAAACCAGGTGGTGTTTTGATTGTGGATTCCACTTTTGTCAAACAGCTTCCTACAACCAGGGCAATAAGTCTTCCCCTTACCGCAACGGTAAGGAGAGAACTTCATAGTGAAATGGTTGCCAACGTGGTTGCTTTGGGTGCATTGGTTACTATCACGGGAGTGGTGTCACTTAAGAGTCTTGAAGCTGCTTTAATGGGGCGAGTACCACCCGGTACCGAGGAGCTTAACCGTAAGGCTCTGGAGCTGGGAATTGAACTGGTCAAAAATTATCTTCAGGGAGATGTTGAAAGGCCATGAGGATTCTTATCACCAACGATGACGGCATTTACGCAAAGGGAATAGAAGTGTTGCGAGATGTATTAGCAAAGGAGCATGATATTTTTGTGGTGGCCCCAGAAACCGAACAGAGTGCTGTTGGTCACGCCATAACTTTTTTGGATCCCTTGAGAGTAAAACCTGTAAAGAGAAACGGTAGTTTCTTTGGTTACGCTGTTAATGGTACACCAGCAGATTGCATTAAACTGGCCATTAGGGAACTTATGAAAGAACCACCGGACATGGTAATTTCCGGCATCAATATCGGTGCTAATGTGGGAGAAAATGTTATCTATTCCGGAACCGTCTCAGCCGCCACGGAAGCTGCCATGCTGGGATTTCAATCCATGGCAATTTCAATAAATGCATACCCTGCAACAGAGTTCGGTGCAGCTATAGAGTATATTCCAAGATTGGTCCATCTTCTAGAACATCACAAGCTCCCCGAAGGAGTATCTCTAAATGTGAATATACCTCACCTTCCAGCTCACAGGATAAAGGGAATTAAAATAACCCGACAGGGTCATTTAAAATACAAGGAAGCCTACGACCGAAGGGTAGATCCACGAAACCGCGTTTATTACTGGTTATGCAGTCAAACTGCTCAATATGATCCGCATCCAGATTCGGATTCCTATGCATTGGATCAGGGTTACATATCTATTACTCCGATTCACTACGATTTAACTCATTATGGAACCCGTGACCTTCTTAAGAAGCTTGGTTGGGAAATGAATTTCACTAACGAAGGAGATCAATCAGATGAAGTGTCGTTTTCATCCCGATAGAGAGGCGGTTGTTATATGTGAGAAGTTTAATTACGGCTACTGTTCCGAGTGTCTAGACCGATGCGATGCATGCACAGATCCCGATTTGTATTGCCGTCATAGAAGTTACTGCATTATCTGGGAACGGTGTCGTAAGACGGTCAAAAAGCATCACCGAAACCAGGAGAACGTTAACAAAGAGAACGTTAACAAAAAATGCGTATAACAATAGCTATCACAACTATTTTCACTTCGCCCTTATGATTATGGGATGTCCCTCATGCGTTTGTTGTTCAATCCGGGATGCGTATTTCATAGCTTCTTTCTTACTCCCACGAACAGGAACTCTGACCAAATAAAGCTTTCCATATTTCTTGTGATTGATCGTTTGGATAACAACGGGAAATCCCTTTGATACGAGCACCTGCCTGATACTATTTGCATTTGCCGGCTTTGAATATGCCCCCACCTGAACCCAGTAGGATACATTCTGAGTTCTGGTTTTGACCCCATGGGAGGTTCTGACAACGTTATCAGAAGGTGCCTTTTTCTTTTCGGGCTGGCTTTGTTTTGAAATTTCTGGTGTTTGGGCGTTTTGCGGAGATAGCAGGGAATACATGCTGTTCTTTCTCGTTGTTTTTTTGGGGATAAGATGAGTAGCTTTTTTCTTTTCATCTTTAGTGGTAGGTAATTCCTCTACCTTCCGGATTTCGCCTTCAACCTCTTTCAGGGCTTCAGAAGCAGCCAGTACCCGCAAAGAGCTTTCTTTACGTTGCTGGACCTTTTTAGCATTTTCCCGGCTTTCGTACAGGTCTGCCCGAGGTGGCTCTGCTGGTGATTCAGATTTATTTTGAAGCTTAGGTTGCTCGGGTTTTGGGGGTTCGCTTTCTTCCGGAATAGCTGCCGTTGTTATTTTGTTCCGAACTATGCTTTTTATTTTCCCGGTAGCGATTACGGGCACCTTTCCAACCACTATTGATCTTTTTTGCTGATCTGCCGGAAGTGTAGACTTTCGCACTCGATCTTGTCTGAAGGGATAGTGCATCCTAAAGATCAGCATAAACACCACCACTATGGCGATGACCATAGCAACCCAAAGCAATCCTCTGTACGGTGTTTTCTCGCTGTTTTTTTTAACGTACAGATCCTTCGTCATCTCAGCTGTCCTTTATAGTGTCTTTGCCTTTTTGAAGGCCTTTCGAAAACCTTCGGCCGATCGCTCGATCGTTTCATCATCAACACAATAGGCTATCCTGAAGTGTCCAGGACCTCCGAAACCCGATCCAGGCACGACCAGAACAAGCTCTTCCTGAAGCATCTGGACGAATTTCACATCGTCGGAAATTGGAGATTTCGGAAAAAGGTAGAAGGCTCCGCCAGGCTTCACGCATTCATAGCCGATTTCCGAAAGAATTTGCAACAGATGATCCCTCTTTTTCCTGTAAACCTCGGCGTCGATGGAAATTCCCTGAAGACGTGCAACGAGGCGCTGCATAAGTGCCGGGGCATTTACAAAACCGAGAATACGATTGGCTAGAATTAGAGCACCTACTACCTTCTTTTTTTCGCTCATTTCGGGATTTACAACAATGTAGCCTATGCGTTCTCCGGGAAGACAAAGATCCTTCGAATACGAAGTTACTACAAAGCTTTCAGAATAAATCTTCAGAATAGAAGGCACTTTTATGCCGTCAAATACGATTCTTCTGTATGGTTCATCAGAAATAAGATAAATCGTATGACCCACGGCTTTGCTTTTCTGAGTCAACACATCCGCCAGTTGTTCCAGTTCTGATTGTCCGTAAACCTGTCCCGTTGGATTGTTAGGCGAGTTTATAAGGACAGCCTTTGTGGAGCTAGTTATGGAGTCCTGTATGGCATCCATGCTGAGGGTAAAATCAGGATTGGTCGGAACCGATTTGATTACTCCGCCGTGATTGTCAATGTAAAACCCATACTCAACAAAGAAGGGTGCTGGTACAATAACTTCGTCTCCCGGGTTCAGAATTGCCTTCAAAACAACATTTATTCCACCTGCTGCACCACAGGTCATTATGATTTCCTCTTCCGATAATGCCATACCATGTTCTGATGCGAGATAATTAGCCACGGTATGACGCACTTCTGGATAGCCTGCATTTGGCATGTAACCATGAGATGCCCCAGTGCTTTCCTGTGCGATTCGCACCAGTTCTTCATGAACCTGAGGCGGTGGGTAAACATTGGGATTTCCAAGGCTGAAATCACAAACCTTATCTGACCCGTAAATCGCTTTGAGCTTAGCCCCTTCTTCGAACATCTTTCTTATCCAACTGCTCCGTTCCATGAATTCGGCCATTTTACTGGAAATGCTCATCACGTTTCCTCCACGTTGTCAGATCGAGTCCAAATGTATGGATAAAGTTGCCAGTGAGTGGTATCAATGCGGTGTAGACCGCAATTCCTGGCGTGTTGCACAACCGTTTCGAATTCTTCCCGCATGAGGGTTCGGTTCAACTCATGCATTGATTTTGCCTTGTGACATGGTCGATAGTGCCCCATGATGTTTACGTATGTGTTTGTCGATAAGTTTTCCGCAATCCACTCGACGATTTTAACACTTTCTTTCACAAAACCTGGCAACACGAGATGTCTCACCAGCAACCACTTCTGTGCCACGCCTTTTTCGTTCACAGTTAGATCGCCCACTTGTTTGTGCATTTCTTTGATAGCTCTTTTTGCCACATCGGGATAATCCTGGCAACCACTCAACATTTCAGCTGTACGGGGATCCCAGCATTTGAAATCCGCTAGGTAAATGTCAATGTAACCTTCCAGGGACCTCAGTGTTTCTACACGCTCGAAACTGCTAGTGTTGTAAACGGTTGGAACAGTAATACCATCCTCACGAAGGCTTTTAATTGCAAATCTGATGTGAGGTACATAATGGGTCGGCGTAATAAAGTTAAGATTTTCAACACCTTTTCTTACGAGGTCTTTCAGTATATCGATAAATTCTTGCGTTGAAATTTCAATGCCTTTACCTTCCCAGCTAATTTCCCAGGTCTGACAGTAAACGCACCTAAGCGTGCAGCAGGCCAAAAATAGCGCTCCTGAACCATTGCTCCCTACCAGGCATGCCTCTTCGCCAAAGTGCAACACGGCATCGTTTAGCCTTAAATCTGCCGGTGCCCGACATTTCCCCAATTCCTCCGATGATCTATCTACACAGCATTCCCAAGGGCAAAGCCTGCATTTTTCGTATTCCGGATAACTAATCAATTCTTGCATCCAACTTCGAATACCTCCACGAGTCGCAAGTTGGTAACCCCTTAAAGAATCGCATATCAGAAGGAGAAATACAAATTTTTCAAAACTTTGTTAGCTCCTTGTAAGGCCAAATGTCAGCAGCGAGAGTACACTTTCATGGGTCCTTGTTAACCGTTACATCGAAAGGAACTCCGTTTTTAAGGCGAACAGCAAGGAAGTAACGATCCCGGTCGATCCGTTTCGTTCCAAACGGGCACTGATTTAAGGCTCGCACGGCATAGCCGCGAAAATCAAGGATTTTTTTGTACACATCGGGGTGGACTTCAACGTAGATTCGCCCCCTCTTCTGTCCCCATTTTATGGGTTCATAAATGATTTTTACGGGGGTTCCAACCCGCACCTGTGCGAAAAGTTTTGTTATATGCTCAGGATACAGCCGAATACAGCCATGACTTACCAGTCGGCCTACTCCCCATGGCATGTTAGTGCCGTGTATGCCGTAGCTCGTTCCGGCCAGTTTCATAATGTAAGCTCCCAGAGGGTTGTCCGGTCCTGGAGGTATGATGCTTCTGCCGTACTTTCCCTGCAGGGACTTTGGTATGTACCACGCGGGATTTGTTCTTTTCTGACCGATGCGGTAGCTACCAAGGGGAGTCTCCCACCCTTCATCACCGATACCCACCGGGTAAGTTTGCACCGTGCCAGGCTCAGAGCTGTAAAAATACAATCGAAGTTCTGGGATGTTCAAAACAATGCCTTTTCTTTCTACTGATGGAAGAACCCAAAATGATGGAACCATAAGTCTTTTCCCGACCGGCGGAAGCCATACATCCATGTTGGGATACACGAGGGCAAGATCGTTGTAGCCCAGTCCATACCTTCGAGCAATATCAAGGAGAGTCTCTCCTTTGGTGACCGTATGATAGCTTATTCCACCTATCACAGTGTTTTCGGAGTCGTAGTAATACTCAACTGCCCATAGAGTACCAATGCAAACAGCCAGGAGGAAAGTGAAAAAAGACCCGGCAGCATTCAATAAGCGCATTATCTTGTCTCCGCTATTGATGATAGTTGACACATCATATCCACAATAGTAGGGCTTAAAAGCGAAAGCCAATTTACACAAAAAGGAAACGCGAAGTAAGAGGAGGTGGGCACATGCTTCCGCTTGAGGGGATCCGAGTTTTGGACCTGTCCCGTCTTTTGCCGGGGCCTTTTTGTTCTATGTTACTGGCTGATTTTGGAGCAGAAGTTATAAAAATAGAAGACCCGAAAAAGGGAGACTACATAAGATGGTGGCCTCCCTTGCTGGGTGGTACAAGCGGCTTCCATATTGTGCTGAATCGAAACAAAAAATCGGTAACCATCAATCTGAAAAGTGATGAAGGCAAAAAGATCTTTCTCGAGCTGGTAAAAAAGGCTGATGTGGTTCTCGAGGGCTTTCGTCCCGGGGCTATGGACAAGCTGGGTATAGGATATAGAGTTCTCAAAGAAGTAAACCCAAAGCTTATATATTGCGCCATAACCGGATATGGTCAGCACGGAAAACGAGCGCTACGTGCCGGGCATGACATCAACTACCTAGCAATGGCTGGAGTATTGTCGTATACAGGAACTGAGGAAGGAACTCCTGTTGTTCCGGGTGTTCAAATAGCAGACATAGGAGGTGGTGGGTTGCCGGCGGCTTTTGCGATAGTACTCGCTCTATGGAATCGCGAAAAAACGGGTAAAGGAGATTTTCTCGACATCTCAATGACCGACATGGCAGTTATGTGGAATTGTTTAAGATGGGGCAAGTTTCTCGCCGACGGCAAGGTGCCGCGTTATGGGGATGACATGCTGAATCACGGCTACGCCTGCTATTCTATTTACCGCACAAAAGATGGACGTTACATGTCGCTGGGTGCATTGGAACCTCGATTTTGGGAAAACTTTTGCCGAGCCCTGGGTCGAGAAGACCTGAACGTTCCGGAATATTTCACGCCAGGAGAGCATCAGAAACGGCTAAAAAAAGAGCTGGAAGAAATATTCATTACTAAAACTCAGAGTGAATGGATCGAATTCTTTGCACACGTTGATTGCTGCTGTGAACCCATAAGGAACCTTGATGAGGTCATGAATGATAATGAGTTTCTCACTCGAGGTCTTGTTGTTAAAATGCTTCACGAAAGCTGGGGGGCTTATATGCAGCTAGGGAACGCAATCCGTTCAACTCAGATGCAACCGTTGATCAGATCACATGCCCCCGAATTGGGAGAACACACAGAGGTGATTTTAGAAGAAATCCTAAACCTTACGACTGAGGATATAAAAAAATTGCGAGATGGAGGAATAATTTGATAGTGGAGAAAATCACCTACAGCCCCATAGGCGTGATCAAATCCCCTTTTGAAGATGTTCGCGACATGCCTATTCAGCCAACAGGAGCCAGACAGGTCATAGGAACTGTTGAAGTTTATCCGGAATTCAAGGGAGGCTTAGATTCTCTGGAAGGTTTTTCCCATGTCATACTACTTTATCATTTCCACAAAGCCGCATCTTGGAAACCCATGATAACGCCTTTCCTTGACAACAAACCTCATGGGATTTTTTCCACAAGAGCGCCAGCAAGGCCAAATCCCATAGGACTGTCGGTGGTCAAATTGATGAAGTTGGACAAGGAGCGAGGCATTCTAACGGTTGAAGGTATTGACGTCTTAAACAAAACCCCGCTGCTAGACATCAAACCGTTCGTACCAGTCTTTGACATACCTGACGAGCCCATTCGAATTGGTTGGTTAAAAAGTGTCCAGGCTAAAGCCAGGAAACAACGAGCAGATGCTAGATTCCTAGGAAAAGGAGTGTGAAAAACATTTCTTGACAGCGCGAGAAAAAATTCACTAAAAATAGTTGTGTTGGACTTGGGAAAATAAAAGTTGGCTTTTTAGCTGAGAAGAGGGGATCAAATAATGAAGAGACTGGTTTCCGTACTCGTTGTCTTCACGGTTGTGCTGGCTAGCTGGGTAATACATGTGAGGGCACAAGAAGAAGTTATCATTATAAATTCCAGCCTTTACAAAAAACACACAATGCCTTTGGTTAAATTCAACCATCAGGCTCATTTTGACGATTATGGAATAGACTGCCTCGATTGTCACCATATTTATAAGAACGGTGAAAACGTGTGGGAGGACGGTGATGAGACCTCTTGTGAAGCATGCCATAATGAACCCACTGTCAAAAACGAAAAACGTCTTCCTCTACCCCAGCAAAAGCTGAATTTAAAGCTGGCCTTCCACAACAATTGTATTGGTTGTCACCGTAAATATAACCATGAAAACAACACACAAGCAGCTCCTATAACCTGCCAGGGTTGTCACACCATAAAAGAAGGGAACAATCAATAGGTTGTTGGTAGGGACGCGAGGCTTTGTGTCCCTACTTGTTTGCACTCCTACAGGATGCCATCTGTGTCTATTTGAGAGACCGTTTGAGCCCCCCGAAAGAATGTGATATGGAACCCTTCCTGTATTCGTAAATCTTCGGAAGACAGGAGAAACATTATGATCGAAAAACTCCTGGTGGCAAACAGAGGCGAAATAGCCATACGCATAATGAGGTCTGCTCAAGAACTGGGCATCAAAACGGTGGCCGTCTATGAAGAAACAGACAGGTTTGCTATGCACATAACGAAAGCCGATGAGGCCGTGTGCATAGGTCCTGGCCCGAGGAAGGATTATTTGGACATAGATCGTATAATACATGCAGCAAAGGAAGTGGGAGCGGATGCTATACACCCTGGGTATGGCTTTTTATCAGAAAATCCAGAATTTCCCTTGAAATGCCGCGAAGCGGGTTTGATTTTTGTTGGCCCTCCGTCGGATATCATTCTCAAGATGGGCAGCAAAGTCACGGCCCGTCAGATTATGGAGAGTGTGGGCATTCCACTTATTCCGGGAACGAAAACTCTGCCTCCGGGTGACGAAGGCAAGGAGATAGCCCTTGATTTTGCCGAGCGCTACGGGTTCCCTATTATGATCAAAGCTGTTTCGGGCGGAGGAGGTCGAGGCATAAGAGTTGTTCATTCGGAAGAGCAACTCATACAGGGATTAAAACTGGCTAGATCCGAAGCGAAAGTAGCCTTCGGAAACGAAGAAATCTATTTGGAAAAAGGAATATCCAGGCCACGACACGTGGAAGTGCAGATACTGGCAGATACTCATGGAAGCGTAGTGCACCTTGGTACCCGTAATTGCTCGATTCAGCGGCGTCATCAAAAACTCATTGAAATCGCTCCGTCTTTTCTTACCCCTCTGGTGGAAGAACGTATATGCGAATCTTCCGTAAAAGCAGCCAAGGTAGCAGGGTATGTAAATGCCGGAACTATAGAGTTCCTCGTTGACGAAGATGACAATTTTTACTTCCTCGAAGTTAATACCCGAATTCAGGTAGAACACACGGTAACGGAGATGGTTACGGGGATTGACATAGTCCGGGAACAACTTCGCATTGCCGCTGGAGAACCATTGTCCATAAAACAGGAGGACGTATCTGTTAGAGGGTGCGCTATAGAACTTAGAATCAACGCCGAGGATCCTAAGCAAAGTTTTGTACCATGTCCCGGTGTCATTGAAGTATATCAATCCCCTGGAGGTCATGGAATTCGGCTGGACGGAGCAGTTTATCAAGGCTACGAAATCCCTAGATTTTACGATTCTCTTATAGTGAAACTTACCGTTTACGGCTTCTCCTGGAACGAGGCCGTTGACCGGCTTCGCAGAGCTCTCGATGGTTTCAACATTGTCGGTGTCAAAACGACAATACCGTACTACAAAGCCATAGTAGATGATCCCGACTTCAGAAATCGGCAGTTCGATACGACCTATATAGATTCTCACCCCGAACTTTTAGACTATCGAGAAGCAGAAGACGAAATGGATAAACTGGCACGATTGATTGCCGAAATAAATGCTTACGGTTATAACCCTCACGCACTTTAGCAAAAAACGCAAGGAGACCGTCGTGTTTCGAGAAATGTCAGCAAAGGAAGTAATTGACTACGTTCGAAACTATGATGGTTATTTTTTGACGAATAACGAAAGAGATGTTTCGCAATCCGATTTTAAGGGGCGAATCATGCCTTGGACGACACTCCGGGCAGCACCCACCAGAGATATGGTGGGTTACTTTGCCTTTGAAATATCCGGTGGTGCTTCCATTCACGTCGATCTAATGAAAAAACAGATAAACCCCTTTGAAAAGTTAAGACTTGTTAGGAAAGCGATGCCCAACACGCTAATTCAGACGGGGTGTAGAAGTCATAATCTCTTTGGCTATCGCCCTTACTCTGAGGAAACAATAAGGGCGACAGTGAGGGCTTTTGCAAAGTATGTTGATGTGTGGCGGGTTTACGATTTTATGAACCACATACCCAACATGAAAATTGTTGGTGAGGAAGTTCAAAAGGCTGGGCGTATTCTTGTTCCATCACTCTGCTTTGGTACCGGACCTGAGCATTCTAACGAGTTTTGTCTGGAAAAGGTTCAAGAAATTGTGGACATCTTTGGGCCTGATATAATCTTGGGAATTAAAAACCATTCAGCCCTTGGATCTTTTGAGCGGATTGCCAACTTGGTAGAAGCTATTAAAGCCGAATTTCCTGAAATCCCTATTGCCTACCATGGTCATAATACCGATGGGAACGACCTGGCTCGTATGGTTGCAGCGATACGGGCAGGTGCCAAAATAGTGGAAGTTTGTGATCATGGATTTGGTGCATGGTACAGTCAGGCTCCGGCTCTTTCGCTCATTCAAGTTCTCGAAGATCATGGATACAGTCCCAAGAATATCAACATCGATGCCATAATACAGTCTTCCGAGATAATCAGGTATGAGAGGCGGTATTACGCAGCCTTCGAAAGCCCCTTCCGTGGTGTGGACCCCCTTGTGCGCGCACATAAATTAACGGGTGGTGCCGTGAGTATGGCTTACGAACAAGCGGAACAGCTGGGTCTTCTTTCACGCATACAAGAGGTTTTTGAAGAATTGTCAACGGTCATAAAAGAATTGGGAAATATCTGGCCTGTGACACCGGGAAGTCAGATTTTGTGGTCAACGGCCGTGAGTAATATTCTTTACGGCCGCTATGAACAGCCATCGGATGACCTGAAACGGCTACTTCTGGGTCACTATGGTCCCTTCCCTTTTTATGATCCGCCTGATTGGATCTACAAGAAGGTGCTTGAACATAAAAGAACTAATGGAAAACGGTGGTATGAGATACTCCAGAGCAAAGACAGGGCAAAGCCGGAAGATAAAGAAGGCATCGAATCTTGTAGGGAACAATTCAGAGAGGAAATGGGTCGGTACCCGTCAGAAGAAGAGTTGGTTCTTTACCTCATTTTTCCCCGTGATACTGTTAGTTATCTAAAATTCGAAGAACGATACGGCAGGACATGGCTCCTACCACCGGACATTTGGTTTCACACCGGGGGATTTCCAAATGGGAAGCGCATAACCTTTACCGATGACAGTGGGAAACCCCACATAATAGACATTGTGTCAACTCAAGTGCTGGATAATGTGGTGAAAACGTCCTGTCTTGTAGATTACCATTTTAAAACTTACAGCGTTCCGGTGGATGCTAAAAAACGAAAGGCTGGGTGATGTGTGGCACCTCGGGATTATATTCCCTGGTTGACTCATTTCTTCAATACCTTGCAATCGAACGAGGCTATAGCAACCACACCATACAGTCTTATTGTACAGACCTGAAGGACTTTATAGCCTTTCTGGAATCCAGCGGGTACAACGAGGATGTGAATAATATTAACGAAAGAACAATATCGAAATACATGGAACTGACAGCTTCTCGTTTTTCCGTAAAGACCCAAGCTCGGCGACTTTCGTCTATCAAAAGTTTCTTTAGTTTCTTGGTGCGCGAAGGGATAATTCGCATCAATCCCGCGACGAAGATACGACCACCAAAGCCTCGAGAGTCTCTGCCATCTTGCCTTTCTGTTGATGAAGTAAATAGACTCATAAGTGCCCCAGACATCACTACCCCTCTAGGTCTTCGTGACAGATCCATTATTGAACTGCTCTATAGCACCGGGGTTCGTGTAAGTGAGTTAACGGGCCTTACGGTGGCGCAGTACCACAGGCAGTCGGAATATCTTCTGGTGCGCGGCAAAGGATCGAAAGAAAGAATAGTTCCTCTCGGGGAATATGCCATTGAGGCTCTGGACACCTACCTTACAAAAGGGCGACCGAAGCTTTTGAAAAAAGGCAAGACGAGTTCTTTTTTATTCATCAACAATAAGGGAAATCCTCTTACGAGGCTTGGAGTATGGAAGTTGCTGAAAAAGTATGCCATCCAGGCTAGAATACAGAAAGAAGTAACTCCGCATGTGTTGAGGCACACCTTTGCGACGCATCTTCTGGAGAACGGAGCAGACCTCAGATCGGTTCAAGCGCTTCTCGGGCATGCTAGCATATCGTCAACTCAGATATATACACACGTGGCACTTAAACATCTAAAAGAAGTCCACGAACTTCACCACCCCAGGGCGTGATGTCATGGAAGTGATCACAACGCATGTGCACGCAGACTTTGACGCTATGGCTTCTATGATAGCTGCCGCCAAGCTCTATCCGAACGCCACGATGGTATTTCCTGGATCCCAAGAAAAGCTGGTCAGAGAGTTCTTTAACGCCAGAATATCTCCGTCCTTTAACATAAAAAAAATGAGAGACATTGATCTGGATTCTGTGAAAAGGCTGATACTGGTGGACACCAGGCAGAAATCCCGTATCGGCAGGTTCGCAGAAATAGCAGACAGGGGGGATGTGGATATTCACATTTACGATCATCACCCTGACGCAGAAGACGATGTTACGGGAAGTGTGTCAGTAATCAGGCGGGTCGGGGCAACGGTAACCATACTGACAGAGATAATAAAGGAGAGGAATATTCCTATTACACCAGAAGAAGCCACAATACTGATGATCGGCATCTTCGAAGACACGGGTTCTTTCACGTTTTTGTCCACCACACCGGATGATTTCGAGGCAGCATCATTTTTACTTAAATGCGGTGCCGACTTGAATGTGGTTTCCGACATCGTCACGAAGGATCTCACCGCCGAACAGGTGGCGTTGCTAAATGATATGATATCTTCGGCTAGGGTTTACACCATTCACGGCGTTGATGTGTGCATATCATCTATTTCCATTGACAGGTACGTGGGAGACTTCGCCCTTATTGTGCACAAATTCAGGGATATGGAAAATCTGGATGTGGTCTTTGCCCTGGCCCGTATGGAAGACCGGATTTACATGGTGGCAAGGAGCAGGATACCTCAGGTGAATGTTGGAGAGATCGCTGTCTACTTCGGAGGCGGCGGGCACGCGACGGCCGCTTCCGCTACGATAAGAAACAAAACACTGATTGAGGTAGAGGACCGACTTTGGGAGGTACTGCAGAGCAAGATTAAGCCCACTCCGGTGGCCAAAGATTTGATGAGTCAGCCGCCTATATGCATTGATGAAACTACACCGATCAGGTCGGCAGAAGAACTAATGATACGTTACAACATAAACGCCGTGCCAGTTCTGGACGAAAACAAGAACCTTGTGGGCACGATATCCAGGCAAATAATTGAAAAAGCCATCTATCACGGGTTTGAATTGGCGCCGGTTCAGCACTATATGAACCGCGACATAAAAACAGTTCATCCGGACGCAACGATAGTAGAAATTCAGGAACCGCTGGTGGAGCACCAGCAGAGGATACTTCCTGTCGTTGAAGGCAACAGAGTAGTAGGAGTCATTACAAGGCGGGATCTTTTAAAATACCTGGTGGAGGAACGTGCCACTGACCCGAGTGGACTTAACGGACAGATGCTTTCTCAAAGACGCCGGCAGAAGAATATATCAAGCCTGCTTCGTGAACAGTTGCCATCTTACGCTGTAGACCTGTTAAGAAACCTCGGCAAACTGGGACAGAAGTTGGGATACGGTGTTTACGCCGTGGGCGGCTTCGTAAGAGATCTCCTGCTTAGGCATCCCAACCTGGACATAGACATCGTGATCGAAGGTGACGGTATTCGCTTTGCCAGAACTTTCGCACATGAGCATAACATTCGCATGAGAGCACACAAAAAATTCAACACTGCCGTTTTGATTTTTCCCGACGGTATGAAGATAGATGTTGCCACTGCCCGCATGGAGTACTACCGTTACCCGGCGGCGTTACCAGTTGTCGAATTTGGATCACTAAAAATGGATTTGTACCGCCGTGATTTCACCATAAACACCCTAGCGGTGGATCTGCATCCTGATCGCTTCGGGCAACTTATAGACTTCTTCGGCGGCCAGAGGGACATAAAGGAAAAGGTCATAAGGGTTCTCCACAGTCTGAGTTTCGTAGAGGACCCGACCAGGATCCTTAGAGCAATACGTTTTGAACAGCGTTTTGGATTCCAGATCGGAAAACAAACAGAGAAACTGATGCAAAATGCGGTAAAGATAGGTTTGATTGACAAACTGGGAGGGCACAGGCTTTTTCACGAGCTTCAGCTCATACTTATGGAGACCGATCCGGTGCCGGCTTTGAGGCGAATGGACGAGTTCAAGCTGCTGAAAGTGTTGTCCCCTTCCCTTCAGTGGACGGCTCGTAAGGAGAGGCTATTTCGTGATCTGAAGGAAGTACTCGCTTGGTATGATTTAAGCTTTCTGGAAGGGAGTGTGGAAAAATGGTGGATCTACTTTATTGCTTTATTCATGGGGCTCTCTCTGAAAGAGCTGAAAGCAGTTTGCTCCAGACTCGATATTCCAGAAGGCCCAAGGAAAAGGTTTCTTGGCGCTTACAAGCGCATCGATGATGCTCTTCAAAAACTGGGTGACGGAATTGATATACCAGCAAGCCAGGTTTACCGTATTCTGGAAAGTTTATCCACAGAAGAGTTGCTTATTGCCATGGCTCGAACAGAATTTCCAGAAGTGCGACGGTGTATTAATCTATATCTTACCCGCTATCGATATGAAAAAACAGAACTCAGAGGACAGGACCTCAAAGACCTTGGTGTTCCGCCGGGACCGATCTACCGAAAGGTACTCGATGAACTTCTTCATGCAAGACTGGACGGCGTGGTCAAAACGAAGCAAGAAGAATGGAATTACCTCAAGAGGCATTATCCGGAACTGTTTAAAGGATCTCAAAATGATACCAAATCTTCACAAGTTGACTCAGGCAGGGATTTACTTCCTGCCTCTACTGATTGGGGTAATACTTCATGAAATCGCCCACGGCTGGGCAGCAGAAAGGTTGGGAGATCCCACGGCACGCCTTGCGGGTCGGATAAGTTTGAACCCTCTGGTACACATAGACCCTTTCGGCACTATATTCCTACCTCTTTTCCTGTTTTTGATGAACGCTCCTTTTCTCTTCGGGTGGGCTAAGCCAGTGCCCGTGAGGCAGGACCTTCTAGTTGGTGGTAGAAAGGGCATGGCCAAGGTGGCGCTTGCCGGTCCGCTAACCAACCTGATGCTGGCGGCAGCCAGCAGCCTGATATATCAGGGTCTGGTGTGGGCAGTCCACGGAAGCATTATAGGAAAGGGAAGTATGTGGCTTATTGAACCTCTTATCTTGATGGCTGGCACATCGGTGGCTATTAATTTGGTGCTCATGATTGTTAATTTAGTACCGGTTCCACCTTTGGACGGAGGGCGCATACTTGTTGGCATTTTGCCGGAAGAAATGGCTATGGCCGTGGCGAAACTAGAGCGATACGGTATGTTTATCATCTTGCTGTTGATTGTAACCAACTTGTGGTCGTATTTTATCACCCCCGTACTGGACGCATTGCTGAGCTTTTTTCTTGGATGATCAAAGCGAGAAGGAGGACTTAAAGGAATGACCGTTGAAAGGAAAAGAGTACTAAGCGGAATGCGACCCACCGGAAGGCTTCACCTCGGAAACCTGCACGGCGCCTTGGACAACTGGCTTAAACTTCAAGAGGAATACGATTGTTTCTTTTTTGTTGCAGACTGGCATGCTCTTACCACCGATTACGCAACCCCCCAGCAGATAAAGGAATACACCTGGGACATGATAACCGATTGGTTAAGTGTTGGGCTGGATCCAAAAAAAAGCACAATTTTTATCCAGTCAGAAATCCAGGATCACGCCGAGCTTTACCTTCTTCTCGGCATGATAACGCCCGTTCCGTGGCTTGAACGAAATCCCACGTACAAAGAGCAACAACAACAACTAAAGAATAAAGACCTTTCGACCTATGGATTTCTTGGCTATCCCGTGCTTCAGGCTGCAGATATAATTATTTATCGGGCTCATGGTGTACCGGTCGGTAAGGATCAGCTACCTCACATTGAACTTACTCGCGAAATAGTGCGCCGGTTTCATCATCTATACGGGCACAAAATATTCCCAGAACCGGAAGCATTGCTCACAGAATTTCCCACCCTTCCAGGAACGGACGGTAGAAAGATGAGCAAAAGTTACAATAATTGTGTTTACATTACCGAACCGGTGGAGTCAGTACACCAAAAGATAATGACCATGGTGACAGACCCGCAGAGGAAACGGCGGAAAGACCCAGGAGATCCTAGTGTGTGCCCGGTGTTTGAATTTCACAAGATTTATTCAACCGATGACGAAAGAGAAGAAATAGTGAAAGGATGCCGCACCGCGGGCATTGGCTGCGTAGATTGTAAAAAGATGCTACTGCGCCATATTGATGAATTTCTCGACCCCATCCGGGAAAAGAAAAAATATTACATGGACAACATGATGGAGGTACACGAAATTATCATTGACGGGATTGACAGAGCAAAAAAAGAAACGGCCATGACGATGGAGATGGTAAGGGAAGCGGTGGGGATGGCTCCATTTAGCGGAAGTAATTGAAAAAGACAGAATATGGGTGATCGGATACGGCTTCAGAAATTCATGGCACTGGCAGGATTAACGTCCCGGCGGAAAGCTGAAGAGTGGATACATGAGGGAAGGGTTCAGGTTAACGGAGAAACGGTAACGGAAATGGGGATTACTGTGGATCCGGAAACCGATGAAGTACGAGTTGACGGTAAAGTCGTGCGACCGGCTTCTCGTAAGGTTTATCTGGCCATGTATAAGCCGAGGTTTTGCGTGACGACCTTGCATGATCCCCAGGGAAGACCGACGGTGATGGATTTTCTTCGAGATGTTAAGGAAAGAGTGTATCCCGTAGGCAGGTTGGACTTTGACTCAGAAGGCTTGTTGCTATTTACAAACGATGGCCAGCTTGCGCATAGGCTTATACATCCAAGCTTTGGAGTGGAAAAGGAATATATTGTTTTGGTTAAAGGGCACCCAGGCAAGTGGTTTTTCAAAAAGTGGCGTGAAGGTGTGTATCTTGAAGAGGGAAAGACTGCACCAGCTCGGGTTGAAGTGATTAAGAGAGAACGCACACGAACGTGGTTGAAGGTAATTATTCATCAAGGATGGTACAGGCAGATAAAAAGAATGGGATTAGTAACGGGTCACCCTGTGTTGCGTATTAAAAGAGTGAGGTACGGTCCTATTCAACTGGGAGATCTTAAACCTGGACACTACCGAGAATTATCGAATGATGAAGTAACTAAACTCTACTGGGTGACGGCTCTTATAAAAGAGGCTGATTCGTCAAATGGGGCGGGCGATGTGTGCGTCGCCCGTAGGCACACTCCGCGATGAGATGGTTAAATGAAAGCTAATGTATAGAAACAATAGATATTCCATTTACGTTAGAAGAAAATCACCTCGAGGGCGGACAAATCTTGTTTTTCGATTCCTGAAAATTCTTACATTGCTGGCATTTCTTGGCATTTGTTCCGCCGGGGCCTTAATTTTTGCCCAAGTGATCACCATCGACTCTCTTTATAAGCGCGCTCCACTTGTCCCTCATTCAATAAAATCTCTGGAATTTGAAGTTAACGGTAAGGAAACAATTTCATGTACCCCGAACAACCACTGCGTTTTCAGCCCTGATGACGTGTTAAGTATTACGGCAGTAAAAACGGACGGCAAAATAACCTGGGGCATGCGCCTTCATTCCGACCTGATGGATGTAGAATTACTGCGAAGTCAGCCTCAACCCCTTGTAAAACTTGCCCCATACCTTCCCTTTGATAATCACGTTGACATAGAGATATCCGCATTGTGGTATAGGTGGAAACTGGGCACCATTAAAATCCAGGCAAAATGGCCTGCAAAGCACTGGATCAAACAGGCACAGTTAACCCAGAGTCCGGAGCGTAAAAAGTACTTTCTACAAAAGGCTCTGGCGGAAGAGCCAAATCATATGATAGCTCGGATGCAATTAGCCGATCTTTACTTCACCCAGAAAGATTACAAACATGCGGTACAGGAATACGAAAAAATCTTGCGATCTGGCATGTCCCGTCACGCCATCATGCGTTTGCTTTCCTGTTACCGCGCAATGGGACAGAAGCAGGAAGCAGTGAATACCTATATCAGGATCTTGAAGCACTTCCCGAAAAAGGAAAACATCGAAGCATTTCTGAAATATCTAAATACCGCTTACAAACCTCGCCAGACCAAGGTTGTGCTGGAAAAATGCATTAAGGAAGTGCCTGATGCGCTTAAAGTGAACTTCTGGCTTTATCTTTCCGACCTTTGTACGAGACTGCAGGATTGGAATTGTGTGGCGAAATACTCGGAACTGGCAAGCAAGGTTTCTTCCAAAAACAGACCAACACTTATGTACAACACAGGGGTGGCTTACTTCCAGAAAGGAGACTACAAAAGAGCATTAAAATATTTTCAGGAGTACGTCCGGTCACATCCCGATGACATGGACGGCTTACGAATCCTTGCCATAACTTACTCAAAACTGGAAGAACACGGAAAAGCAGCCGCCTTATATGAAAAACTGGCTAAAATGGACAAAACGGAAAGCTCCATAACTGCGTGGATCTCCGCTCTCAGAGAACTAGGTGATCGCGAAAAACTAACCAAAGCATATCAGTTTTTTGTTAAGAACCACCCTGACAATGCTCAAGCGTGGTACAATCTAGGAATTCTTGAATACCGGCAGAAGATGTTGGATGAAGCAGAACGGGCGTTCCTTAAGGCGAGTAAACTGGATCCTCAAAACCCGGCTCCCCTCTCCTATCTCAAAAAAATCTATCATGCTAAGAAAGACACGAAAAAAGAACTGGGAATTCTTGAAAAACTTATAGCTTTGCAACCAAAGGAGTTGTCCTATTACGAAGAATTTTTCCAATTAACCGATAAAGGGAAAAACTCAGATAATGCACTTACTGTCCTAGGGAAATGTAAAGATTCTTTGCCTAAAGAGCCTAAGTGCTATGATATGCTCCTTTACATATTGTTAAGTCAGGGAAAAAAGCAGGAAGCCGCGGTTGTATTGGAAGAACTGGTAAAACTCAGGCCGGACGATCCTCAAGTTCTACTTGAGCTGGCAAAGTTGGATTACGACATCGGTAAGTATGATAAAGCAGTGGAGTCTCTAAAAAAATACCTGCAGGCAAAACCCAATGATACAAAGGCAAAAGAGCTTTATTTACAGAGCAGGTTGAAGCTACTCAAGAAGAGTCAAAACAAGTGAAGTATTACTTTAGGAGGTTTTGAAATTTGACCTATGTTAGCTATTTTTATCTTTTGCGGGCGGGAAGACCCCTTCCGTAAGGGAGGGGATGAAAGCCCGCAGGTGCGTTAGCACCTTGAAACTAAACAACTGTGAGTATAGATTACAACTGCAGAAATGAAAACGAAAAGAGCAATAGTCCTGGAGTTAAACAACTTGACAGAAGAACAGCAGATAATACTTGGACACCTCACCTACCACGCTGGAAAGCTCTGGAATCAAGCCAACTACCTCGTAAAGAACAGATTAGCAAAACCTGACTATAGAGACCTGTATAACAAACTCAAAGATACATCCTTACACCTGCGTTCCTTGCAGTCCCGATCAGCTCAAATAGTCCTTGACGAACTATCAAGAGGTTGGAGTAACTTTTTCAAGTTCTTGGAAAATCCTGAAAAGTTCAAGAAGAAGGGGATAGAAACTGTTAGACCACCTGGTTACGTAAATCCCAAAACACCCCACAGAGTAGTAACCTGGGATAAAACGGGGTTCAAGATAGAAGGAAGCAGGATAAGGCTATCCATTTCAAAAAGCTTAAAGGGATACCTGCTCAAAAAGTTTGGATTTTCATTTGAATACCTGTGGATAGAAACAGGATACAAAGACCTGAAAGAATTCAAACCTCTCAACATTCAGGTAGTTCCGTATAAATCCTACGGGCATATAAGCTCTAAAGTGGTAGTAGTGTATGAAAAGGAAGTTCCTGAAGTTAAACCCACAGGGAACAAAGTATTAGCGAGCTTATACGTGATACGTCTCACGTCTTACGTCTCACGTCTTACGTCTCACGCCTTATACCTGACCTACAAACTCAAAGAAGTAGGGATAGAAGTTAGGCTAATAGATGAGAGCTACACTTCCGTTACCGACTCGTGCGAT